>Ga0222658_1000042_pt1 | contig 91397 bp, 69 predicted proteins | sample AntAcemetagen476_FD_179830 | JGI IMG/M metagenome (GOLD analysis project Ga0222658, IMG submission 179830) | Saline water microbial communities from Ace Lake, Antarctica - #476 | ecosystem: Environmental > Aquatic > Non-marine Saline and Alkaline > Saline | place: Antarctica: Ace Lake... | reverse complement strand
TTCATTTTGGACATCAAACATCTCGTCGTCATCCTAAGATGGCACCATTTATTTTTACTGCTCGCAACGGCGTGCATGTTTTTGATTTAGAGGAAACTCAAAAAGAGCTTCAAAAAACTTTAGATCGTATTAAGGAACTAGCTTCAAATGGGAAGAAAATTTTGTTTCTTGGAACAAAAAGACAATCTCAAGAAATAGTTAGGAGTGCTGCTATTGATTGCGGAATGCCATATCTTGTTGAACGTTGGATTGGTGGTCTTTTAACAAATTTCTCAGAAGTGAAAAAGCGTCTTAAAAGATATGGTGAATTAAAAGAAGAATTTGCTAGTGGAGAAGTTGAACGTTATACAAAAAAAGAAGGCCTATCTCTAAAAAAGAAAATGGATAAGATGGAAAAATACTTAGTTGGTTTGGTAGGATTGGATAGATTACCTGACGCAATGTATGTTGCAAGTTTACATGGTGAAAAAACTGCAGTTACAGAAGCTCTTCGTTTGAATCTAGAAATTATTGGTGTTTGTGATACAAATACTAATCCTACAAAAGCGAGCTATATCATCCCTGCAAATGATGATGGTGTAAATTCTATTCGTGTTATCACTGAATTGGTGCGTGACGCAGTTAAAGAAGGTAACGCAGAATATGAAAAGAAAAAAGCATCTATACCTCAACCTACAAAACAAGTTAAAAAGGTTGATATGAAATTTGGGGCTACAAAGAAATAAATTAATAATTAAACAATAAAAATATGGGCTTACAAGATATCGCTAAATTACGTGAGATGACTGGAGCTGGTATGATGGATTGTAAAAATGCACTTGACGAATCAGGTGGTGATTTAGAAAAAGCTACAGATATATTGCGTAAAAAAGGAATTGTTAAAGCTGCTAAAAGAGCTGGTAAGGTTGCTGCCGAAGGAGCAGTAAAAGTAAAAGCAGAAGGAAATTTTGCTTGTGTTTTAGAAATAAATTCTGAAACAGATTTTGTAGCAAAAAACGAACAATTTCAAACTTTTGTAACTGAAATATTAGATCACTTACTTAAAGCAAAACCCGCTAATTTAGAAGTTGCTTTGGCTGGTCAAATGGAAAATGGAAAAACTGTAGAAGAATATATTACAGAAAATTCTGGACAAATTGGTGAAAAGATTTCTCTTCGCAGATTTGAAATTTTAGAAAAAGGGGATAGTGATTCTTTTGGTGCGTATCTTCATGCTGGTGGTAGTATTGGTGTACTAAGTCTGGTTAAAGACTTAAAAGACGATGACCTAGCAAAAGATATTTCTATGCATATCGCTGCTTCAAATCCAAAATATCTTAAAAAAGAAGAAGTAAGTGTTGAAGATCTTAAAAAAGAAGAAGAAATTTATCGTGAGCAATTAAAGACTCAAGGAAAACCTGAAAATATTATTGATGGTATTATCAAAGGTAAGATGAATAAATATTATTCTGAAAATTGTTTAATGCAACAAGCATTTATCAAAGATGAAGACAAAACAATCACTCAAGTTTTGAAAGAGTCTGGTTCAGAAGGTACAACAGTTGAAAAGTTTACCCGTTTTGAACTTGGATCTGGAATTGAAAAAGAAGAATGTGATTATGTGAAGGAAATTGAAGCACAGATGTAATTGAATAAAATAAATAAAAAGAAATACTGATTTAAATACTTATTTAAATCAGTATTTTTATCTATGTAGTTAACTAGGTGATTAACTACCTAGATTGATTTTTAATAAAAAAATGCCCGGTGTGAACGGGCAGGTTTGGGTGAAGGGGGCGATTACATGGAATCTTTGATCCATCTCAGTGTTTCAAGTTCAATTTTGTCAGGTTTGTCTCTTTTCACTGTGATGTATAGATTTTCCTTCCATGGGCATACTAATTGATCTCTTTTAGCACGTCTAGATCTTTGAAAAGAAAAGTAATCATTTTCGGCAAAGTTAAAATCACGATCTTTAGATTCTAGCATCTTTATATACTTGTTATATATATCTTTTGCTTGTGTTACTTTGGCTATGGTGAAGTCACCAGATAGAAGTCTTGGCAAAGAGAGTGCACATGAAAAATTAGTCTTTGCCCTTTTAATCGAAAGATATTTATCAAAACTCCAAATACCAAATGGCCACCCTTTTTCTTTTGACAAACATTCTATTGTCAACAATATATTTATATCCAGAGGGTAAAAAGAGTTTTTTATAATAAGAGAGCACTGGTGCAATAGTTGAGTTGTTTGTTCAACATTGCTTTGAATGCCATCTGCGTAGTAGAAAGTTTCAGGTTTTCTTTTTTTGATATCGGCGATTATTGACAGGGCAATTTCTCGTTGCTCAATTATCATCTTTATAATAGTAGGCCGTCGGTGGCTATCTTCATTAGATTCACCAAGATAAAAGAGAATAATGAAGAGTAAAAATACAAGAACAAGGGCTGATCCTATTACTTTCATAATATGGCTCCTTTATGTATGTGATTTTCGTTTGAATTTTTAAGGTCCCAGTTAATTATGTATTTTTTTACTAAAAAAGTCAATAGAAATAATTGATTTTTGTGTGAAATAGTATTATACTTATTAATAATTATACGATTATCATCCCGAGCCTTGTCTATCGGCAGGCAGGTTGTTGAGGGATCCCTTAAAAAATAAAATTTATGCAATTTGATATTCTTACAATTTTTCCTGAGGTTGTTGAGACTTATGCAAATGAGTCTATTTTGGGTCGGGCACAAAAAAAGAAGCTGATTAAAATTAAAGCTCATAATTTTCGAGATTGTTCAAAAGATAAACACAAAAGAGTAGATGATACTCCATATGGCGGGGGAGCAGGAATGGTTTTACAAGTTCAACCAATTTATGATTGTTTAAAAAAGATAAAAGCGTTGGATAAAGTTTCTCCCCCTGCCCGAGGGGGAGTTAGAGGGGGTGGGAGAAAAAAGACCAAAGTTGTAATTCTTGATCCAGCTGGAAAAAAGTTTGATCAAAAAATGGCAAAAAAGTTTTCTAAGTTAGATCGTTTAGTTTTAATCGCCGGACGTTATGAAGGTTTTGATGCTCGGATTTACAAGCTTGCCGATGAACGAGTATCAGTGGGTGACTATGTTTTAGCCGGAGGAGAATTGCCAGCCTTAACAATTACTGAGGCCACAGCTAGATTGGTTCCAGGAGTCTTGGGAAATATTGAATCTTTAAAAAGTGAAACGCATAATGTTGAAGGAGAAAAAGATTTTCCAAATTATACAAAACCAGAAGATTTTAAAAAAATGAAAGTACCGAAAGTTTTACTATCTGGACATCATAAAAAAATAGAGGAGTGGCGAGAGAAAAATTCGAAGTAATATTTATGATTTTTATTCTAACAATAATTAAAGATAAAAGAATATAAGTAGTCTATGTTAATATATTTTGATGAATCTTATGATAATGAGCACAGGTATTTAATTCTTGGGGCTTTGTTTAATATGCATCCTAAATTTTTGCATAAAGAATTATTAAAAATGAAAAGAAAGCATGGCTTTATTGGTGATGATGGTAAAGTGATGGAAATAAAATATACTAATTGTACTTCAAAAAAACGGGAGAAGATGAATTGTGAGGCAATTGATATTTTTATGAGGAGTACAAGTTATTTTAGAGCCATTGTTATTGATCAAGACATTATGGATTTAGATCGTTTTGGTAATAAAAGTGAACATAAAAAAATTAAAACTGCAAGGGCTTATAAAAAATTTGCAGAATTACTTCTTTCTCACAATACGGAGAATGTCTACAATGGGGTATTATTAACAGATGAATTAACTAGATGTAACGGAGATAAGTTTATAGAAATAATGAAACAAGATTTCTGTGTTATTGATGGAAAGCATTGTAATGATAAGCATAAACCAACTTTAAAAGAGATTAAAGATATAAAATCCCATATAGAAGATTATCATGTTAATCAGATTAATGATATTTTAATGGGGTCAATTTTAAATAATTTAAAACCTACTAAAAAAGATTATAAAAATAATGTAAGAAAACATTTAATAAAATGTTTAGGTGTAGATAATTTATTACCGGAAGTATGGAATAGATATTCAAAATCTTTTGCTGAGGAAAATTATCCTAAGTATAATATATGGTATTGGAAGCCTAATGGTAAAAGCAAGAATCAAAAAACTCCTGCGAAAACAGAAGATATTTGATAGGTCCAAGTACAGGTAAGGATATTAGCGATAGTTAAACAAATTTTCAACATCTCTCCTTACTACTCTGACCCATTTATAATATAACACATATAGTGATAAAAATCAAGAGTAGTTAAAAGTTATCCACAATTGAGTTTTATCCCCAAGCTGTGGACAACTCAGCCCTTTACCCCGTAGTATAAAAATTATTTTAAAATATTTTCTAGTTTATTCAGTGAGTTTTATCCCTAACTTAAACAAGTTAACAACCTGTGGATAATTTTTATTAGTATGGGGTTGACAAGATTTAACAAAAAGTGTAATATTATGAGGCTTTAAATATTAAGAAAAAAGCTTTCAAATATATACCTTAAAAATCAAGCTTTTGCTAAGTCACGATTTGATCGGGATACTGGCAGGAAAAAAGAGTAACTAAACTATTGGTTTCTCTTTTTTCTTTCTACCACCACCGAAGTTTCTTACCTAGGTGGCGTGGAAGGAATATAATATAATCACTAATATCATTAATCAATTTGTGTGATTCGTGTAAGAAGATTAGTGGTTTGAACTTTGACAAGAATTTTCAACTTAGTTGAAATGATATAGAGTAACAAACATTTGAAATTTCAAATGTGACAAGAACCATAATCGTAATTAATTTATTAATTACAACCGTTTAAACCAATTTTGAATAGAATCAAAATAAATCCAAAATAACAAAATATAAAATCTCTTAAGCTAAGAGAAATTGAACTTCAAATTGAATGATTCGTCATTCACTTTTTTGAGAGTTTGATCCTAGCTCAGGATGAACGCTAGCGGCATGTATAAGGCATGCAAGTCGAACGACGTACTTTCCTTCGGGAAAGAATACGAGTGGCAAACGGGTGAGTAACACACTGGTAACCTACCTCTAAGTCAAGGATAGCCCACCGAAAGGTGAATTAATACTTGATAGTCATACAAATACTTATGTATTAGTATGTAAAGATTTATCGCTTAGAGAGGGGCCTATGGCTGATTAGTTTGTTGGTGGGGTAAAAGCTTACCAAGGCTATGATCAGTAGCAGGCGTGAGAGCGTGACCTGCCTCACCGGGACTGAGACACTGCCCGGACTCCTACGGGAGGCTGCAGTCAAGAATCTTCCGCAATGGGCGAAAGCCTGACGGAGCGATGCCGCGTGCAGGATGAAGGCCTTCGGGTCGTAAACTGCTTTTATCAGGGACGAATTCGTGACGGTACCTGAAGAATAAGGGGTTGCTAACTCTGTGCCAGCAGCAGCGGTAATACAGAGACCTCAAGCGTTATCCGGATTTATTGGGCGTAAAGCGTCCGCAGGTTGTTTAACAAGTCAACAGTAAAAACATCAGGCTCAACCTGGTGCCTGCTTTTGAAACTGTTAAACTAGAGGGTGGGAGAGGCAAGCGGAACTACAGGTGTAGTCGTAATAAGCGTTGATATCTGTAGGAACACCAAAGGCGAAGGCAGCTTGCTAGAACACTCCTGACACTAATGGACGAAAGCGTGGGTAGCGAAGGGGATTAGATACCCCCGTAGTCCACGCCGTAAACGATGTGCACTAGGTATTGGAAGTATCGACCCTTTCAGTGCCGTTGAACAAAGCTAACGCGTTAAGTGCACCGCCTGGGGAGTACGGCCGCAAGGCTAAAACTCAAAGGAATAGACGGGGACCCGCACAAGCGGTGGAACACGTGGTTTAATTCGATGATACGCGGAGAACCTTACCCAGACTTGACATATAGCTGCATATTTCCAGAGATGGAAATAGCCTTCGAGGGTGCTATACAGGTGTTGCATGGTTGCCGTCAGCTCGTGCCGTGAGGTGTACCGTTAAGTCGGGAAACGAGCGCAACCCACGTCGTATGTTAAATTGTACATACGAGACTGCCCGGGCAACCGGGAGGAAGGAGTGGACGACGTCAAATCAGCATGACTCTTACGTCTGGGGCCACACACATGTTACAATGGCCGGTACAACGGGTAGCCAAATCGCGAGATGGAGCTAATCCCATAAAACCGGTCTCAGTTCGGATTGAAGGCTGCAACTCGCCTTCATGAAGTCGGAATCGCTAGTAAACGTGCATCAGCCATGGCGCGTTGAATACGTTCTCGGGTCTTGTACTCACCGCCCGTCATACCACGAAAGTTGGCAATACCCAAAGCCCTTTATTTTTAGGGGGTTAAGGTAGGGTCAGTAATCAGGGTAAAGTCGTAACAAGGCATCCGTAGCGGAAGCTGTGGATGGATCACCTCCTTTCTGGAGAATTTTTTACTAGAAATAGTAAAATTATCTTTGTCGAGCTTAAGTATTTATACTTGAGTCGGTGTAAACGGTATCGGTTTTTGTCGCATTTGAAAGTTTAAAAAAAGAAAGCACTCCAAAAGGGTGTTTTTTGATTTGAAGAAATAATTTGCTTCAAAATTGATTCACAGTAAAGACTTGATTTATTTTTAATAATTTGCTATAATGTTCGCACACTGTCTATACGAGATGTCTAAGTTGTATCTGAACTAGTAATGTGTTATAGTATATATAACATAATCTTTAGTTCATTTATGAGAGGTATAAAAAATACAAAATTAAAAAAAGAGGCTATAACTTTAAGGAAGAAAGGTTGTAGTTATCCGATGATAGAGGATAAATTAGGTACTCCCAGATCAACTTTAAATTTTTGGTTTAGGGATTTAGTTCTATCTAAAAAGGCTCAGGTTATAATTTTAGAACGAAAGCGAAAAAGTCTCACAAAGGTTAGAAAAAAAGCAGTGAGTGTTTTAAGAGAAAAAAAGAAAGAAGAAATTAAAAAAATAAATGATCAGGTAGATTTGGATTATAAATATTATAATTTTTCTAAAAAAGATAAGGAGTTACAGTTAGCTATGCTATATCTGGGTGAAGGTTTTAAGAGAAAAGGGTGTCTAGGTTTGGGTAATTCAAATTATAAAATTTCTTTAGTATTTGTAAAATTATTAAGGGAAATATACAGTGTTAATGATAGTAAATTAAGATGTTTTTTACATCTAAGATACGATCAAAATGAATTTTTAGAAAAGAAATATTGGTCAGAAAAGCTAAATATATCACTTGATTATTTTCGTAAGACGCAGTTCGATAAAAGAACCAAGGGAAGAAAGACGTGGGAAGGTTATCACGGGGTTTGTTCTGTATATTGTTATGATGCAAAGATAGATAAGCGGTTGACTTTTTTACAAGATTTATTAATAAAAAAATTATTGGGCGTATAGCTCAGTTGGTTAGAGCGTCTGCTCGACATGCAGAAAGTCTCCCGTTCAAATCGGGATACGCCCACGATATGACTTGATTTAGTTAATAGAATCTGGTATAATGATTTAAAATTATGTATGGGCGATTAGCTCAGTTGGTTAGAGCGCGTCACTGATAATGACGAGGTCGGAGGTTCAAATCCTCCATCGCCCACGATGTATTATGCATATGTTTTAGAAAATAAAAAAGGTGTTCACTATACTGGTAGTACTTCAGATATTAGTGAGCGTTTATTAATGCATAATAATACTGAATCTATAAAAGCAAAATTCCATCGCACTACCTATAAAAAAGGTCCTTGGAAAATATTTTTTAAAAAAGAATTTAAAACTAGAATTGAAGCTATAGAATTTGAAAAATTTTTAAAAACAGGAAAAGGTCGTGAATGGTTAGTGTGCGCTCGCCTAGGCGAGTAATGACGAGGTCGGAGGTTCAAATCCTCCATCGCCCACAAGAAGTCCTAATGGACTTTTTTTGGTTTTTATTTACCCTTGCTTTTTACTAAAAATTAGTGTATAATAATTTTAATTAGGATGGTAAATAATAAAAAATATGTCTGAAGAGACAAAGACAAATTTAAAGATTATTAAAGAAAAAGTTTCCAAGCTTGCTCAAGTAATTGGTATTTTTTTTCTTGAGATTATTAAGGTTGCAGTTTTGGCAGGAATCACGATTGCCTTTGTAAGATATTTTTTATTCAAACCTTTCTATGTAAAAGGTGCTTCTATGGAACCAAATTTTCACGAAAAAGACTACCTATTAATTGATGAATTATCATATAGATTTCGTGAGCCAGAAAGAGGTGAAGTAATTGTTTTTAAATATCCAGACAATCCAAAAGAACATTTTTTGAAAAGAATTATTGGGTTACCTGGAGAAAGAATAAAAATAGCCGAAGGAGAAGTTATTATTTATAATAATGAATATCCAGAAGGTTTTACCATCGATGAATCATATTTGCCAGAAGATTTAAATACAACAGGAGAAAGAATTACAGCTTTAAAAGATGATGAATATTTTGTAATGGGGGACAATCGTGGGAATAGTTATGATTCTCGTCGTTTTGGACCTGTTACTCAAGATTATTTTGTAGGAAGAACTTGGTTTCGTGGTTATCCTTTTACCAAAATTCAAACTTTTTCTGCACCAGAATTTGATTTATAATAATTAATTGATTTTAATTTTAAAAGAAAAGTTATGCCTAAAACAAAAAAACCTGTGGTCAAGAAAGAAATTAAAAAGAAAAATACTGTTCAACAAAAAACAGAAAGCGAAGCTCCAAAATTAACAAAGAAAGAACAAGAAGCAAAAAAATTAGATAAGAGAAGAAGAAAAGCTAGTGATAATTGGGGTTTGCTTAGAGGAATGAGAGATATTTTGCCAGAGGATCAAAAATATTGGCGTAAATGTTTAGACACTGCTTATGATATAACAGATTATTTTTTGTATAATAAGATTGATATGCCTGTGATTGAAGAGGCAAAATTATTTATTCGTAGTGTTGGAAAAGGAACTGATATTGTTGACAAGGAAATGTACAGTTTTGAAGATAAAGATGGAAAAAAAGTAACTTTGCGACCGGAGGGAACTGCTTCTGCAGTTAGAGCATACATTACTCATGGAATGTGGAATAGTCCTCAGCCAGTTAAGTTATGGTACATGTTACCGATGTTCCGCCATGAAAAACCTCAAGCAGGTCGTTACAGACAGCACACTCAATTTGGATGTGAGTGTTTTGGAGCTGATGATCCGTCAGTTGATGCTGAAATAATTTTGATGTCTTATAATTTTTTTAAAGACCTAGGTTTACCTGTCCGAATTAAAATAAATAGTATTGGTGATCCAGAAGAAAGAGATAGATATAAACAAGAATTAATTACATACTTGCGTACAAAGAGAAGCTATCTTTGTGAAGACTGTAAAAAGAGAATTAACAGAAGTCCGCTTAGAGTTTTGGATTGTAAAAGAGAAGACTGTCAACCAGTTATTGAAGATGCTCCACAAATTATAGATTGGTTACAAGAAGATTCTAAAAATCACTTTATGAGTATTTTAGAGTACTTAGATGAGTTAGAAGTTCCATATGTTTTAGAACCAAAGTTAGTTCGTGGTTTGGATTATTATAATGGAATGGTATTTGAAGTTTTTTATGAAGACCTAGAAAACGAAACTGCTCAAAGTGCTCTCGGTGGTGGTGGAAGATATGACCTGTTGATTGAATCTATGGGAAGTAATCACACTCCAGCGGTTGGATTTTCTGTTGGTGTTGATAGGGTAGTAAATCTGATGAAAACTCATTTACCAAAAAAGAAAAAAGATATTAAAGATAGAGAAGTTGATATTTATCTAGCTCATTTAGGAAAAGATGCTAGACGAGTTGCTCTGCGATTATTAAATGAACTTAGAGGTAGTAAAATTAAGATAGGTTTTAATTTCTTTAAAGAAGCTTTGAAAAATCAATTGGAAGCTGCTAATAAATTGAATGTACCTTATGTTTTAATCATTGGACAAAAGGAGTTGCAAGATGGAACAATTATCATTCGTGATATGGAATCTGGAGTGCAAGAAATTATAGATCAACAGAAAATAGAAAGTCATTTGAAAAAGAAAATGAAGACTTGTCTGCCGTCAGGTAGGAAGAAGTAAATGTTTGACGAAATGAATTACTTAGTGTATAATAATTATATTATTAATTAAATAAATTTTACTGGAGGTGAAATTTTGTGTCAGAAATAAAACGAAAAAAGAATGAATCTTTTGAAGCTTTTATCAGACGTGTCAAAAAACGTTGGCAACAATCTGGAAAGATATTGCAAGCTAAAAAGATCCAATTCCGTATAGATAAAAAAAGCAAGAACATGGGCAAAGCTAGCACTTTGCATCGTTTAAAGAAAGCTGAAAAGCTAGAATACTTGCGAAAGACTGGTCAGCTACCAGAAGACAAATTTTATAGAAGATAAAAAATTTGTTTGATTTAATTATCTAATTTTTTTCCATTGTCCCATGCCTCAATGGATAGTAACAACTCAAAAAAACAAACCACAGAAAACCGTAGCAACAGTTGGTATTTTATTGCTCTCGGTTTTTTGTTTTGCGATACTTTTATTTGGTTTTGTTGATAGCGCTTCTGCAACGGGGATAACTGTTAATACAACAACCAACATACAGCAAGGTTTAGATATAATAGAAGAACCACTCGGACTTCCAACTTTAGACATTAGAACAATAATTGCTAACATTATTCGGGTAGCCTTATCGCTTGTTGGAATTGTTTTAGTGATCATTATTATGTATGGTGGTTTTCTATATATGACGGCTGGTGGAAATGAAGAACAGATAGGTCGGGCGAAAGATGTTTTGAAAAATGCAGTCATAGGTTTGGCTATTATTTTATCAGCCTATGCGATTGTATTATTTATAATGAAGATGCTTGGAGTTAGTATGGGTGGACCGACTAGACAAACAATAAGTCTAGATGGTTATCAAAATTTCCGTGGTTCTGGAGCACTGGGTAGAATTGTAAAAGATCATTATCCAATGAGAGATCAAAAAGATGTTTATCGTAATACTAAAATTGTGGTTACATTTAGAAATCCAGTTGATCCAAGTAGTTTTATAGTGGACGCAAATGAAGATGGAATATTTGGTAATTGCACAAGTACACCTAAAGTCTGTGATACTTTAAATAAAGAAGCTATAATAGTTAATAAACTAAGTGAAGGGACGGAAGAATTTGAATTAGTTCCAGATGATATAGTAGTACTTGCTCAAAAAACAACTAGTACCGTTGGAAATTTTAAAAATTATGGAGTACATACAATAGTGCTTAGACCTGCAGATTATTTAGGTAGTAAGTTAGAAGATATACAATACAGTGTTAAATTAACAAATAAAATTTTATTAGATAACGGTGATTCAGAAACTGATAATAATATAGGTGCATTTGGTACAACTCCAGGATATTACGAATGGAGATTTACTTGTGGAACGGAAATAGACTTAACACCTCCGTATGTTATAAGTACTTGGCCAAGAAATATGGAGCCAACTCCAAAAAATACTGTTATCCAAATTGAGTTTAACGAAGCGATTGATCCAACCGGAATTCAAGGAATGTTTATTGAGAATGATTTAATCGATAAAAATGGAAGTACAATATCAACCGACGGAAGAACATACTTTAAATTATTAGGCGATAATATATTTTTAAAAAATGGTGATGAAATGTTACCGGTTGGTAACCTTAATTTAACTGGTGGTTATAGAATTTTAGAATTTACTCCGACAGAGGCTTGTGGAGAAAATGCTTGTGGTGGTCAGATATTTTGTTTACCTGTTAAAGATGAACCAAATCATGTTAGTAAATATGAATTAATTTTAAAAGCTGGTAGTACAGCTAGTGATGAATCTTGGACAGCGGATGATGAGTCTGCTGGTGTGATGGATATGGCATCGAACGTACTTGATGGAAATCATGATGGAATTATTCAACACGCTACTACCACTTTGCCAGTGTTTAATGAATGGTTTTTAGAAAATGGTAATTCTAATCCAGATAATTATAGTTTTTGGTTTAATGTAGAAAACAGAGTTGACAAAACTCCACCATATTTAAATAAGATTTATCCTGGACTTGATGGAGATAATATTGAACCAGATCAAAAATGGGCGTTTTTGTTTAGTAAAAGAATGAGAGTAGAGCCAATGTATGATATTGGAATTATTGAACATCCTAGTCCTGTAAATGGTGAAAATGGAAATTTAGTTGGAAATTCTGGTGTTAGTGAGCAGTGTGCAATACTTAAAAAACAATTGATTAGTTTGAACGAAAAAACAGGTTCAAATTACGACACTAGTTTTAAATGTGTAAATGAATTATTATGGAAAGTACCTCGAATAAACAATGCAAGTGGTAAAACTGAGGTGGTAATGCGTCATGGAATGTTTTTAGATAAAATGCGTCAGTTTTATATTCCATATGCGACTTCAACAGTAGAAGATGTTAATTTTAATTGTTTTTATCCAGGAAAAGGTCCGGGAGATCATGATGTAAAAGACGGTACAGCCAATATAGAAATTTGTGATAATGGAAGCGGTGGTTGGACCGAACAAGGTTGTCGTCCTTCTGATCAAAAATCAGTATCTTTATTGTGTGGAAGTGATGGAACTAACTGTAATGCTGCAAATACTTCAACCCCAGAACAACATTTTGGTTGTAATGGTGTGGTAGGTGGAGATGTTACTAATTTTGTTGATTGTAGTGCGGTAATAGTTAGTAGTAGTAGAGCAGCTGGTGTGATAGATCCACCTACAGAATAATCATCATAATTTTGTTTTTAAAATTTTTTAAAAAAACATGTTTTTAAAAAAACAAAAATTTATAAAAATCCTGTTAGGCTTTTTAAGCCTTGTTTTGCTTTTCAATATATTTTCTGTTTTGCCTGTTGGAGCGCAAGAACTTGACTTGGGTACATCTTATGGAGAGCAAACTGGTTTGGGTGGGGGAGATATTCGAACTACAATAGCTCAAATTATAAGAGTAGCTCTAAGTCTGCTTGGAATCGTGGCAGTAGCCATAGTTTTATATGGTGGTTTTGTGTATATGACCGCAGGTGGAAATGATGAAAAAGTTGCCACAGGAAAGAAGATTTTAATAAATGGAGTGGTAGGTTTGGTAATAATTTTATCATCTTACGCAATTGTTAGTTTTGTAATAAGTAAATTACTTGATGCGACAGGTACATATCCAGCTCATTGTTTCAATGATAAAATAGAAACTGAATTAGGAGAAAGTGATTGGTATCAAGGTATAGTTGGTGGTCAAGCTTGTAGTGAAGACGGAAAACCTTGTCGAAGTTGTAGTGGTCCAAATCCTAGGTTGCCTGAATATTCTTTCTATATGCGATCGGTTCCAGGGGGAGGACAAAAATGTGTTAGTAATTTAAAATTAAGTATAGATTTTAATAAAGATATAGATTTTAGTACTTTAAAAGATGGAGATGATTGGAAAATTAAGATTTTAGAAGGTGGTGATGTTGCCGAAGAAGCAGAAGGTAATTGGGTGTGTGGAGATTCTGGCAATGATTGTACAGAAATAATATTTGAACCTAGCGAAGCTTGTGCGGTTGGTTGCACAGCCAGTGGTTGTTTAAATCCAGATACAAATTATACTTTAAAATTTCCTGGTCATGCTACTGGTGTGATAAATAGCATTAAAAGCATAGATGATCTTCCTTTAGATTGTAATAGTAGTCGTTTAAGAAATGCCTGTGATGATATTGAATTTATAACAGGTAGCGCTTGTGATACCGAAAATCCAGTAGTAGAAATTACCTTTCCAACAGACAAAGATCCTCTAGAAACAAGAACAAATACCCCTGTTATTGTTAGTTCTACCGACGATACTGGAGTAGATAAAATAAAATTATATGTTGTTGGAGAAACTTATCCAGTTGATATTGTAAGTCTATCTGGTTGTCAAACAAGTACAGAACAAACACTTACTTGGAAAACATCAGGTGTAGGTGACTATACATTGCGAGCTTGGAGTTTTGATCAAACTCATGATAATAAATCTTATGATGATCAAATTGTAAAAGTAAGCCCAACTCACTGTTTTAATCAATTTTGTGATGAAGGGGAAGATTGTAAAAAAAGAGAAGATGTTCCACCTGTGGATTGTGGGGGAGAATGTCGGAGTTGTTCTGGAAGTAGTTGTGAAAGTGATCTAGATTGTTTTTCTGGATATTGTGATTGCGGTGTAAGAGATGGTGATGGTGAATGTATACGAGAGGGTGTTTGTAGAGATAAAACAAAAATAACCAATGTTAATCCTCTAAAAGGAGCACTTGGAACCTTTGTTTCTGTTTCTGGTTATTATTTTGGGGATAAAGTTGGTGATATTTATTTTGCTAGCACAACTGACCCTACAGACGATGATTGGGAAAAAGCAAGTCTAGCAGATTGTGGAGAAAATGTAGATGCTTGGTCAAAATGGCAAGTAATAGTTGCATCTCCTTTGATAGATGGACAAACTGGTCCAATAAAAATTATAGCTACTTCAACCGGTAATAATATTCCAGAAGAACATCGAATAGATTATACAAACAATGATTGGGGTTTACCAATTCCTGATTTTGAAGCGACTGATGAAGAGCGCCCGGGCTTATGTCCAATAGTTCCTCCAACTGGTACTCAAAAAATGCCTTTAGATTTAAAAGGTATTGGATTTGGTGATGAAAGAGATGATTCAAATGAAGATTATGTATATTTTGGTGATCCAAGTGATAATGGAACTGGTAAAGCGAAAGTTAGAAGAATAGAGGGAAACCCTACTTGGGGTAATGGTTTTATTTGGAATGATGGTTTTATTCAAGTAGAAGTTCCGGGAATTGATAAAGGTAGAGTAGGAGTGCAAGTTTTTAATAAAAATATAAGTAGTAATGTTGTTAGCTTTAGAATGATAGAAGAAATCGATAAGTCTTTACCTTGGATAGAAAGTTTAGATCCATATGAAGGTGCCCCAGGAGATTATATTACAATAACAGGAAAGAATTTTGGTTCAAGTCAAAATATTGTTTGGTTTGAAGGAGATAATACAGGTAAACTTTTAAAAGGTAGTTTTAAATTTCCAACAGAATGTCAAGGTAATGTCTGGAATGATAGACAAATTATAGTTAAATTTCCAGAAGGAGGAACTATTGGTGAAAATTATCTAGTTAAAGTAGAAAGAGGAAGTGATGGGGAGAAAAATCAGCTTGGTGTTTATTTTGATTTAAATAAAAAAATACCACGTCCAGGAATTTGTAAAATAGATCCAGAAACCGCTCCAGTTCCTTTTGTGAGTGATCAGAAAATGGTAATAGTTGGAGAAAGGTTAATAGAAGCGATTGATAGTACAGTAGAAGAGGGTGCGAGTGTTTTTAATTTTAATGGAGAAAATACAGATGAATATCAATATGTTGTTCATGGAGATCCAATTTTTAAAGATGGTAAAGTAGAATTTAATGGAGTTGATGATTACCTAAGTATTAGTGATGATAAATTTCAAAAACTTGATGGAATAACGATTGAAGTGATAGTTACTCCTAACGCAGTACCGTTAGATGAAACCAGTAAATCACAAGCACTACTTGGTAATATGGTTTATAGTAGAGGTTATTCATTACTTATAGATAATGATGGTGGAGGTCGATGTCCGTATTGGCGTTTAGGAATAAATAGTACGTTTACAGAATATCATGCGAATTCCTGTGTAAAAGCAGGTAAACCCCAACAATTGATAGGCGTTTATGGTAGGGGTGAGAATAAAACATTTAGGTTTTATGTAGATGGTGTAAAAGTTTCTGATGCCGACCATAAGAGTAGAGCTATGGAAAGTATTCATGATTTAATAATTGGTTGGATGGATCAGTCAGATGATAATTATGATTATTTCAATGGTTCGGTTGATAAAATAACAATTTATGACCAAGCTTTAAGTAAAGAACAGGTAGAATACTTGTTTGCAAAAGTATATTTTTGGCAAACAGGAGCTAGCCCAACTTCTGTAGATGATCGTTTACCTGTTACAGAAATGTTTAATTTAGAATTTTTAAGTGTAGGAGAAAGATTAACAGGAATTATAGCGCCAACAGTTACCAGTACTAGAGATGGTTCAATTCTGGTAAAAACAGGACCAGTAATAGTGAAAAGAGGATTTGATAATGAGATAAGTAATCCAATAAATTTTGAAGTGATGGATTGTAAAGCAAAATTAGATGGAGAAGAAGTTGGATGCAATCAAACTGATTATCAATGTTGTGAAATTTTAGATAAAGATAAAAATGGGACAGGAAAAGGATCTTGTTATCCAAGTAATTACCCGTGTGAAGGGCAACTCCGAAAATCAGGATATATGTGGCGTTTTTCTACCAAAGATATTCCGCCAGTGCCAAGAGTGGTAGAAAATTGTGATAAGGATGTTGATTTTCCAACTCCAGCCCCAAGCATTCTATGGAATGAAAAGTTTACTAAGAAGTATCCTTTAGAAGTTTGTAAACAAGCACTTGTTACAGTTGAGTTTAATATGGCAATGGCTACTTCTACTTTAATTGATGATAATATCTTTGTAAAAAAATGTATAGGTGATGCTAATGTAGCTAGTACGACTTGTTACACATATAGTGATGATGTGATTACCATGCAAGACGAAAATAAAAAGACAGGTGATAGTATTTTAAATCATTTTGCAACAGATATTACCACTGATGTAACAGTAGGGTTATCATTATCTCCTGTTATTCCTTGGGCAACAAGCACTTGGTATCAAGTAGTTTTAACACAAGGAATAATGTCTGCTGGTTATGGTATCGACTATACAGTAGATAATAAATCTCCTTTACTCGCTACAAGAGGGTGTGGAGAAGTAACAAATGCTGATGGTGGAACTGCATCTACTGCCTATTGTTTCTTATTTAAAACAGGTGATGAAGATTGTAAATTATCTGGTATTGCTGTTTTACCGTATGATTATTGGACAAAGATTTTAGAAGTTCCAATTAAGCATAGAAGTATAGGTAGAGAATATGATTTATTTTGGAAAGGTGTTGGGAAGACACAGCAAAAATGTATAAATATGGATGTTGAGGGTTATGATTGGGAGTGGGCTGTAAAATACAAAACAGTGACTACCACTCCGTTAGATTTTAATGCAATAACTGTAGAGGATAAATCATATGATGAAACCACAGATCCAAAAGAAAGTGAATTAGAATATTCAAATATTCATTATAAACAACCAAATGCTAAAATTTTAGGAATAAAGAATAAAAGAGAAGTTGATGCTAGAGGTCACACTGTTGGAGGTTTAGTTAATTTTAATACTCCTCAAGGTGGTGAAAATAACTATGTAGATAATGTTTATGAAATTAATTATGTAGACCATGTTTATGTATATGCCAAAGCTTCAACTAGTACTAGCAATGGCCAAGAAACAGAAGACCATGAAGACTTTAGCCCTCTTAAAATTGGAGCAGGTGATCCAGAGATAGTAGCATTTTGGCCAGATTGTTTAGAAGCTTGTACAAATGCGGTGGTGGGTGTACGGTTTAACACCACAATGTCTAATGAGAATCTAAATCCATTTCAACTAGGAGTTTATAAAATAGAAGAATGTGTAGATGAGAATTGTTTTGCTACTATTTCACCAGCAACAACAGAAGATGGAGTAGGAATTTTAGAGCAACATCAGTTTGAAGCATTATCAAATTATACAGTTTTAAAGATAGCTAATTATAATAATAATTATATTGATTTAAAACCAAATACCTTGTATAAAGTGACAGTATCAGCAACTTCTACAGAAGTAGACTTAGAAAGTCATAAAGATATTTTGTATTCAGCTTCAAAATTTAACGATGCATACTCAAAAGCAAAGCCATATAATAAAGAATTCACTTGGCGTTTTAGAACAAAATCAAATAATTGTTTAGTAGATAGAGTAGAAGTTGATCCAGCAACATACATAGCAAGATCTTTGACTGATAAGACAATTTATGTGGCGCAACCGTATTCCGAGCCAGATAGTTGTAGTAGTAAAGGACAAAAATTAAATCCATGGGATAATGATTGGGATTGGAGTTCTAGCAATACTGATGTTGCTACCACTACTCAATATACAATTAAATATTCAAGTGATTATTGTACAGATAAATGTATTTTAAAAGGTTCTGATGTACCAGCAGATTTTGCAGGTGTTGTATTACCAATTTGTGGAAATGGTGTTATTGAAGCAGGAGAAGATTGTGATGTGCCTAATAAATCTCTAGGGTGTAGTTTGAATTGTTTAAACACAGGTGAGATTGATTATACTTTGTTAGGTGGTTCTTGTGGTGATAGAACTGTAAATACTACGTCTACCGAAATGTTGGTTAACGGAGAATTAAAAACACTTATATATGGAGAAGAGTGTGATTACACTCATACATCTTCAAGTATTAGGCATGGTTGTTCTCAAAATTGTTTAAAAGAAGGTTCAAAGATTGTGACTGAAGCAGAAAATGTAGAAGGTTCAATTTGTGGAAATGGAATGCTCGGTGCAGGTGAAGAATGTGAACTTGGAATATCTGCTTCTTCAACTGATCCAACTTCTTCATATGGCTGTACTCAAAATTGTTTACATGGAGGAACAAGATTATCAAGTAGTTGGTGTTTTGAAAATGGTACAAGCACCCCAAATGAATTTGGTGGATTTTTTGAATGGGAATATGCTAATGCTTGTAGTGTTTCATACAGTCAATGTGGTGATGGTATAGAAAGTCCAGATGAGGATGTGGGTTGTGATATAGGTGGTTGGAACGAAAGTGAATGTAATGAATTTTGTTTGAAAAAAATATCAGATTGTAATTCAGGAGAAGAGGGGTGCAATAGAAACGGTAGGCTAGAAGGTTCTGGACTTAGATATAGTGAACCATCTATTTGTGGTGATGGTGTACAGGGCACAGGAGAATATGCAGATTGTGAAGAAAATTTACTATATCGTACATCAGAATTTGATGTAAAGGTTAGTCCGTGGGCGCTTGCAACTGCCCAAGGTGCTAATACTAATGTTGATAGTAATGACAGAATACAATATGCAAGTTCATCCATTAGAGCAGAAGCTACGGGTGATAATGTGAAAAACCATAGTAAAACAGGTAGCGGAGAGTTTTTAATTCCTTGTGGATTTAATAGTGACGCAGAATGCCAAGCATATTTTGGTCCAGATGAAGAGGATCCGAAGTATGGAGTAGGTTGGAACTCTTGTTGTTTTGCTCGTCCTAATTTAATAAAAAAATATCCTTTGGAAGGGGCTAGAGATGTTTGTCCAAACACAGTTATTAAAGCGACTTTTGATCAAATGATAGATAAAGATACTTTATATGAAAATGTAATTTTGGCTTATGGTTTAACTCAAAATGACCTAGATACAATTAAACGAGATGAGCCAGTATTAAAAAATACTCCGGATATTAAAACTAAATTATTGAGTAGTGTTGATATAGAAGGTGATTATCTTTATACAATTAGTTCGGTAGATGATCATAGTGTAGAAATTTATAATATTTCGGATAAAGAATATCCTATTGTAGAGAGTACTTATACTTCAAGTACAGTGTATACTGATATGTTTGTTAAAAATGGTTATGTATTTTTAGCTAGTAATGATTATATAGAAATTTTAGATGTAATAGATTCAAAAAATCCAAAATTTGTTAAAAGATTTTATACAGGTAGAAATGAAAAACAAATTAAGATAAATGGTGATTATATTTTTTCTTTAGATGGTATAGGTCAGCTTGGAATTTGGAAAATAGATACAGTAAATAATTTATTAGAAATTGGTACAGTAAATATTACAAATGCTTCTACTGATTATATTACAAAATTTTATTTTTATAAAGATTATATTTTTACAATACATAGTTACAATCAAGATTTTGATAGTAGTCTAAGAATTAATAAAATTAGTAATTTGCTAGCAGGTGATGACCTAGATGAATCAAGATTAAGTATTACAGGAGATTTACCAGATAGTACAGTTATAAATATGAATATATTTGATAATTATATATATCTTGTAAAGTTTAACAATAATGGAGGTATTAAAGCTTACTTTGAAACATATAAATTTAGTGTAAATGAAGATGATGATTTTAATTTTACTGCTATTCAAACAGATTACAACGTACCTATAATAGCTGCTCAAATTATACAAGAGACGTATATTGATGAGATGTATATTGATAAAGACTATGTTTATAGAATTTATGTAGGAGGTGTAGATATAATAGATATATCAAATGCTAGCCAGCCAACAACTACATATAGTTTTTCAGGCACAAAGTTTCCAACAATAAATGTATTAGCTCAAGATAAATTATTATATATATTTAGTAGAGGGACTGGTGTTGAAACTGATTTTAGTATTTATGATATTAGTGCTTATTCTCAACCAATTTGTGACAATGATGTAACGGGATTAATACAAGATGTACCAGAAGAACCTGTGTATACTGCTTGGTATCAAAATATTTGGAATAAAATTGTAATCTTTTTCAAAGACCTATTTGGTTTTGAAGTAATAGCGTCTTCTAGTTCACCGCGAGGTCTAATTGTAAAATGGTGTGAAAGTGATGAAATTGGTAATACTTTCTTAGTTAAAAAAGCTAATACCAGTACTACAGACATAGTGATTGATCTTAAAAAACCACTTAAACGCGATACAGATTATGCGGTAATTTTAAATAATTCTATTAGAGATTTAAGAGGAGTACGAATAGGACAAAATCCAACCAATCCAGATTTTAAAATAAATTGGAGATTTGTAACTGATGATGTGGATATATGCGAGATAGAAAAAACAATAATTAATCCTTTAAATTATGAAATTGAAAATGATGGTATCGTTACTTTGATTGATCCAACAGAAGTTTTCTTTACAAAAACAAAGGCGACTACTACTTTGGAATCTGTAGCAATTTCTATAAATGAAAATAGAGAACAACAGATCCAACCAGTAAATGGTTATAGATGGGATTATATTTGGGAACCAGTTATTAATGAGTATGTTTTAATTACTCCTACAACTACTAATCTTAATATTATACAAGCTCATAATCAAAATGGGGAAGCGGATGTTTTAGCAACTGCAAATATTTTGGAACCAAATGATTATCCTCCGTATAAAACTGGCAGAACAGGGGAGACTGGTTCAGCTCATATTACAGTTTTCTTATGTGAAAATCCATGGCCTCCATTTGGTACTAATAGATATAATGAAGGGGGAAATAAAATATTTCCTTATGAAGATATGGAAGGAAATAATGATAAGTTTATATTTGGTGTAGGTACTGAAGAACAAGGTCAATTTACTGGGGATACTTCTGACCCTGCTGATACAGGTGGTTATTTTAATTTTAAATTTTATTATTGTGCCGATCAAGGATTGATGGGTATTGAAGATGATTTGCCATATTTACGACCAGCAGTCCAATCAGGAAGGTCATCCTTAATTGAGAATAGCGTCTGTGGAGATGGATTAGTTACTGGTGATGAAGAGTGTGATTTCCGTGATAACATTTGGATGGTTGCTAATCCAATTTTTGGGTTACCAGAAGTAGGATTAAATCCATCAATTTTATATTGTTTTGGACTTGTTTATGAAGGGATAACCTATGACAAAGGTGGTGTTAGTTGTTATAGTGATACCTGTAAATTAAATTTAAGTAGTTGTGGATTTTGTGGTGATGGTCATGTGGATAGGAACATACTATATGCAGAAGAGTGTGATGACGGTGCTACCGAGGATGGAGATGGCTGTAATAGGTCCTGTAATGTGGAAGATGACTATTATTGTGCTGATGAACCGTCTATATGTGGAATTGATTTAGGTGATGGAACATTTTGTGTGGATACTGATGGTGGAGATGTGCCAAAAAAATATGGTATGGCAACATTGTATTCGTACGAAGGTGTAAAGGTTTGGCAAGACTCTGATTATTGTAAACCTCTAGAGATTGTAAGAGAATATGATTGCCTTATTCCCGGAAGTAATGGAGGAGATTTTAGATGCGGTGATATTTCGCCAGACGGTTATGTTTGTCAGAATGGTGTCTGTGTTGAAGATACTAGCATTTGCGGAGATGGTGAAAAAACAGGTTTGGAAGAGTGTGATGATCGTGGTACCGAGGATGGAGATGGCTGTGATGGTTATTGTAGAGTGGAAGATGGCTATTATTGTGCTAACGAACCGTCTATATGTGGAATTGATTTAGAAAATGGAACATTTTGTGTGGATGTTGACGGTGGAAATATGCCAACAATTTATGGTACAACGGCATTGTATCGGTACAATGGTCAAGAGGTATGGAAACACTCTGATTATTGTAAAGGTTCAGATTTATTAATGGAATATGATTGCCTTATTCCTGGAACTTTTTCAGAACCTACCTCTTGTGCAGGTATTGGAAGTGAATTTGTTTGTCAGGAGGGTGCTTGTTATGGAGTAGGTATAATATCTCCAACAGAAGGTGAAGAATTTACAGAAGGGGATAGTATACCAATTCAGTTTAGAGTTCCACCTAATGTACCACAAAATGCAGATAAAATATTGATTTATTTAGATGGTGAACACAAAGAATTAATAATCATAAATACACCTGATGATAGATTAGTAAATCTTAGGTATTCAGATATTAATTCGGTAGATGAGCACATTTGGGAAATAATGGTTTTTTATTATATTGATGGTGGTGCAACTGGTAAATCAGTTTCGTATGCCGTTAATTTTGAGATAGTTCCTGCAGAAACAGCCATGAGAGAGAGCTGGCTTACTCGACTTAGAGAATTTATAATTCCAACTGCAAATGCATCTGAAAATGAGCCTATTCAAATAGAAGAAAAACCATCCTTTATATCAAATTTGTGGAATGGTATTAAAGACCTATTTACAAAATTTACTTCAATTTTTGAATCTACTAAAGCTGAATCTGTAGATATTCTAGCCGAAGGAGAGGTTCGTCTAGCAGCTTTCAATGACGATAATTTAATAAATGGTTTAAAACTAGAAGATCCATATGATATATATGGACTAGATGGATTATTGCTTGTGGCCTCTAATAATGACGGGGGTAGTTTAGAATTAATAAATGCAAAGATAAACTCTACGGATTTAAAACCATTTCATTATGGTTACGATTATCCGATTAGTGATGTAAGAGGTTTTGATAAACAAGGTGGTCTCAATCGTTTTATAGTATTAACAAAAGATGAAATTACTTATTTTGATCATTATACTAAACAAACTGATAAATATGGTAATACATATCCTGATTTAAAACCGTTTAGTTACTACGGGGTTTCTGGATTTGTAAATGCAGTAGCTTTTACTCGTATCTCAAATAATTCGTTTATAGTTTTAGATCGTCAAGTTGGAAAAGCACACGTAGTGCAAGCAAATGATAGCGGGGGGAGAATTATTTCATCAATTGATGGTTTAACGTTTTTACAAGATGTTGCATATAAAGATCATAAAGCATATATTGTAGACTATCAAAACTTGAAGGTTTATGATTTAGATGATGATTATATTTTTTCTGCAGATGCAAGTCAGGTACTTCCTAGTTCTGGAGCAGGATATTTACGTGGAGTTGAGGTTGTTGGTAGTAATGTTTATGTTTTTGGTGATGCACTTCAGCAATATTCTGGTCATAGTTATATCTGGATTTACACAATTAACGAGGAATCGGGTGATTTAGATTATACTGATTCCGTAAATATAGGTTCTGACCTAACAGATTATTATCTGGATAGTGCTTCGGGATTAGCTTACTTCATTTATAAAGGTGATGTATCTAGTATGGATGAAGATGAATGGGGTAGTTTGAAAGTTTATTCCATGAATGATGATGTTTTTGAGGAGTTAGCAATTATGAAGGGTCATCACAACCTGGGTAATCAGCGATTTTTTGATGCAAGTAATATTCATGTTATGGATGGTTTTGCGTATATAATTTCAGGAAATTATACAAATATTATAGATGTTAGTGACATTGACAATCTCAGCTTTGTAGATTATTTTGAAAATGGAGAAGTTCCTCCTGTTTGTGGAAATGGAGTAATAGATATGGTACGAAATTGTATCTCTGATGACATAACTCCTAGTAATTGTAATGCTGTCCAAGCTGTTGAATATTGTGATGGATCTGACTTTGATGGGAGAGATTGTGCCAGTGAAGTATCAGTCGGTTCTGTTGGGTATCTGACTTGTTCGGATAACTGCACTATTAATACTTCTACTTGCGATATAGAACTTACTCCAATAGCTGAGTGGGATTTTGAAGATTGTGCTTTTGTTAGCAGTACATTTGATAAACAAAATGATATCGGAGGCGTTCTTTATAATGCAGTCCGGGATGTTGGATATAATAAGTCTGGGGTATATTTCAATGGTGAAGAGTACGCTGAAGGTAGCTATATTTTTACTTTCTTAGATCATTTTGTAGCTCGGGAAAATTATGTCGGTAGCTTTTGTGCTTGGGCTAAACCAGAAGGTTTTGATGGAGATTTTAATGTAGGAGTTCCTAGATTTTTATTGAGTGCTAGTTCTGGTAAAGGTTTAGCAATGGGTGTTTCGGAAGGCAAATGGTTTTTGTCAAATGGATCGACATGGAACCCTGAGTTGGATATTGCAGACTTAATAGATGATTGGCAACATGTTTGTGCTGTCTATGGACAAACCGAAGCTAGTTTTTATTTGAATGGTATACTTATGGATACTTTTGATCGAGGAGGTCAGATTAATGGTGAGTATTTAAGAATTGGAGGGGTTAGTAATACTAGTCTTAGAAAATGGAAAGGTTGGATTGATGAAGTTAATATTTTTTCCCAAGCTATTGATCAAGAAAAGGTTACTGAATTGTTTGAGATAGTTAAGAATCCAGGTAGTTGTGTTTGTGAATCAGTTCAAGATTGTGCCCATGGTCAGTTTTGTGAAAATGAATTATGTACAGATGCCGAGAGTGGTTGTGGTGATAGACTATGTGATTTGGATGAGAGTTTTGACGATTGTCCAGGTGATTGTTATGATCCAGAAAAAGAATTGCTTCAGGTTGGTGTGTTGAATGACAGTACCACGATTCGTATTAAAAATTTTGATGTAACAGAAGATGGTTTAAGAATAATATTTGATAACAAACTAGAAGATAGTGAATTGAGTAAAAAATTAATTTTTATTAATAGAGAAGGTAAATCAACATTTAATTATCTTACTTATACTGCTGTGGATTTAGCACGTCTTGAAGCAATAATGATTTTTGATATGGTTGATTACAGGGATATTGTTGTGAATAATTTCTATGCAGGAGACGAGGTTTATATAGAAGTATTATGTGGGGATGGTATGGTTTTTGGTGATGAAGGATGTGATGATGGTGATACAGAAAATGGAAATGGTTGTAGTGCGGATTGTCAAATAGAAGATGGGTGGGAGTGTATTGGTGATTATCTGTCCGTTTGTAGTTTTTGTGGAGATGGGTTTCTTAATGGTACTGAGGACTGTGATAAAATATCTGATTATCGTTATGATTTAGTATCGCCTTTTGATGCTCAACCAGTGAATGCTTCTTTTGGTGATGAAGGATATATTGTTTATGGTAGTTGGGATTGTAATGGGTTAGAAGATAATGATACTTTATTTAATAAAGGGGTTTTTACATGTAATGAATCTACGTGTGAAGTGGATGTCAGCGGATGTAGTGTTTGTGGAGACGGTGAAAAAGCCGGAGTAGAACAATGTGATGGTGAACAAGGTTGTAGCAGTGATTGCGAATGGGAAATTGAATTTACTTGTGGTAATGAAGTATTGGATTCCCCAGCAGAGGATTGTCAAGGAGAAAATTTAAACGGTAAGCTTTGTGTGGATATATTTACTCAACACCCAGGTAAAAAATATACTGGTGGAATATTATCGTGTTATCCGGCTGGTGATAATAGGCAATGTATGTTTAACACCACTGGTTGTTATTATTGTGGGGACGGAGTATGTAATGACGATGATGAATATTGGGCTAATTGTCAGGAGGATTGTGATGCTCCAGATGTGATTGGTAAAGCTTTAAAAAGAATTATATTTACAGCTGAGGGGAGTGAGGATGCAATCGGTATTCAAGTTTTTGAAAATCCAGAGCATCTAACTGTTTCGAAATGGCATCAAAAAAATAGTGAAGAAACTGGTAGTTTACCAATGCAATCTTTGGTTGTTGATAAATATGATGCCATCACAGATGGTAATAATATATATATAGATGCTTTAAATTATGATCTCCCTGTTAATAATACAACTGGGACAATGTATAGTAATATCTATCTATTTAGTAGAAATCTTGGTGCTAGACCAGAGATGCTTAATGTTTTTGAACAAGTGATAAAAAATGTAGAGTTTAATGCGAATTTAACAAACTATGGATATTGTGGTGATGATGTTTTAAATCCTGATCATGAAATAACTTGTGTAACAGATCAAGATTGTCCACTTAGTTGTGAAGACAATGAGTTCTGTGACCCTGATGTTACTTTAGACCCACCAGCAATATATCCAAAAGTTTGCTCTAATCAAATTGATAAATTAAAAAGAAATTATAAAAGGTTAAGAGATTTACAAGAAATAACTAATGTTTTAAATTCTAGACAAGCATTGAATAAATTAGGAGCAGTTGATTTCTGGCAGTTTAAAGAATTATACAATGTAGATGAGAATCAAAAAATGATATTCAGTATTTTTGGTAAAAATAAGTTGTATTGTGAAGATGAAGGTTGTCCCATAATAACAACAGAAACAGGTTCAGAATTTACAACAGAAATAGGAGCTAAGTTTGAAAATTCTAACAATCTATATTTAGAAGATGATGAAGGTGATGGTAAATTTGATTTTACTAACAACTTTTCAATATTTAGTTGGGTTAAACCTACTCTTAGTGAGGTTACTAAGATTATAGTAAGTAAAGGTGATAATTTTAATTATGCTTTAGATATTACTGCAGATAATGCCTTAGAATTAGCCTATTATAGTGATGATAACTGGTTTTATCTAGTAAGTGAAAATAATATTGTTTCTATTAATACATGGAGTTTTGTAGGGGTGATAGTTGGTGAGGATGCTCCAAATACATCTAGTATTAAATTTTATGTAGGCGATCAAGAATATAGTGTAGATAAAGTTTGGAAATATAATGGAAAAGGAAAACCTAAGAAATTTAAGAAGGATTTAAATAAGTATCCTTTAATTAAAAATAATGAAAGATTAAATGTTGGTGATGGTTTTAATGGTGGTTTGATAAATTCATTAATTATTTTTGACCGTCCTGTAAATGTTAATGAAATAAATCAAATTAAAACTCAGATGAGAGGAGAGTTTGGTAATTATCCATCAATGTCTGAAGGTAGTTATTTAACGGGAAATACTTTAAGTGTTTGGGACCAATCTTGGTCAAAATTAAGTAGCGAATTAGGTTCTTCTTTGCCTGTTGATCCAATAAATAGACTAGGGTTAGCCGGAAGCTGTTTGCATAGTTCTAGTAGTATATGGGTATTTTGTCAAAAAGATGGAGATTGTAATGATGAAAGTTTAGGCTTTGAAGACGAAAAATATGCTCATTGCACTTTTCACGATCCAGTTACCGGTTGGAGTGCGGAAGACAGAAGATTTAGTTTTGCTTGTGATAGTTTGAGGTCTTATGCCTATAGATATATTGCTAAACCAGATAATGTCTTAGGATATCAAATTAGAACTAAATTTGAAGATTTTGGTTTAGATAAATGGGATGAAAGCAATAAAGAAGATTTTTTAAATGCTTTTAGAGATCCAGTAAGAGTATATATTGATAATGTTTGTGATGGTGATAGTGGATATGATGAAATATCTTCAATGTCAACTGGTTTTTGTGGAGATGGAAAATTAAATTTGAATTTAGGAGAAGTTTGTGATCCACCAGGTAGTACGAGAAGATATGAAGAAGGTTGTTATAGTTCATATCTGCTTGGTAGGAGACTTAATACTTATAAAGAAAAAATTTGTACCAATGATTGTAAGGCTTGGGACACGAGTGATTATACATGTCACAATGAATCTTTTAAATTATGTGGAAATGGAATTATTGATGAAGGAGAAAATTGCGATGATGGTATTTTATTAAATGGTTACTATAATCAGTGTAGTTTATTATGTAAAGGTAAGGTACCTAGTTATGGTGAAGAATGTAATTTATTAGGACCGGAAGAATATGCAACCTGTTATCCAAAAGTTGGTTTAAGTCCAGGATATTGTGGAGATGGACATATCAATCCTGATCATGAAATATGTGATCCTAGTGAAGGCTTGAACGGGCATGAAGGCTTTTGTGTTAGAGGGGTATATAATGGTGGTACCTGTGATGATAATGATGATTGTCAGCATTCTGTTGAAGGTGAATCTATTGGTGATTCTTGGTGTCTTATAATTGATGAGTTCACGACGCGTTATGCTACAGACAAAGAAGATAGTTGTTCTTTTGATTGCCAAGATCGAGGTTTTTATTGTGGAGATGGTATAGTTCAAACTGAATTTGGTGAAGAATGTGATGGTGATATTGTTGATAGTGCGAATAATTGTGTAAAAAAATGTGGTGAATATTGTAAAAAACTTAATCCTGCGGTATTTGAAGGTTGGTTTTGGGGTGGTAATCTTGTTACACTTAACTCTTGTCCTTACCCTCCATTAACTCCAGGAGAATGGGAAGTGACTCTTGCCGATGAACTTTTAGCAGGCTATGATAATCTAAATGTCAGAGATAGGTGGAGAGAATATCTTAGCCGATCTCTTAGAATGAGCAGAGCGACAAAGATTGCTATTGGAACTGACTGTATTGACAGGTGGTATCAAGATTGTCGTTATTCTGAAGAATGTAACCCGTATCTAGCAGCAGTTCAACCAACTGTTGATTTGCAGAATCATTGTGATGATATTCATCATCTTACCCCTGAAGAATGTAGAATGGTAGATCAAATAGACGCAACAGAATTAACAGGTACAACTCTAGATGATGGTGAAGATTGGCAATGTACACCTCTAGACCTTGTAGAAGTTGGTAACGAACCAAGATGTGGAAATTCCATAGTAGACGAAAGTCTCGGAGAAGTTTGTGATGAAGGTACTCTCCATAATGGTGACGGGTGTGAGTTAGGAGATAAAGATTATTGTACCTATTGTTCTTGGGACTGCAAAGAAGTAATAGATGTCTATGAAATTGAGCCCTATGACAGTAATGTAGATTATTTTCGTGACCCTGATAGCACTCATAGTTCATTAGATTTCGGATGGCCAGGCCTCTTTGCAGATTAATAATTACTCAAATATAATGTAAATCCTATGGTTTTGGAGACTCATGTAGTATTTGTACTGAAAAATGTTGTAAATTTTTTCGTGTTGATTTAACACCAACTCTATAATAATATAAATAAATATAATATAAAAAATATGTTTGACGATAAGCAAAACCCACAAGCACCAAGTAATCTACCAACTGGTTCGGAGCCAGATGATATGTTTGCTGGAATTGAAAAAGATAATTCACCTACCCCTACACAAGCGGTAGAACAAACTCCAAATGCCCTAGATGCTGGAATGCTCAAACCTAAAACTCCTGAGCCTCAAACAGCAACTCCACCCTTGGCTCAAGAGCAGCCCCAACCAACGCCAATTCCTCAACCTAATCAAACTCCACCTATCAATCCGAGTGGTTTAGATGATGATGGAGAACAGCAAATGCAACAACCAGTTTATGCCATGAAAGAACCAATTTTGGGTAAAATTTTACTCTTAGTATTTTTATTCTTTGTTTTGGTAGGATTGGGATTTGGTGGATTTTGGTTTTTTGATAAGTATGTTTTAAATGAGGATAATGATACTATTTTTCCAGTTGAAAATTTAGATAATACTGAAAGCTTGTTTCCTCCACAAGAACAGTTAATAGATACTACAGAACCTGTTATAGAAGAACCAGCTGTAGAAGAACCAATTGTTGAAGATAACACTGAAAATATTATTGGTGATATGAATAATGATACAATTCTTTTTGGAGAGCCAGTTGATAGTGATAAAGATGGATTGGACGATATTAGAGAAGAAGAATTAGGTACAAACCCAAATAATTCCGATACTGACAATGATGAATTAGATGATGCCAGTGAAGTTCTAATTTGGAAAACAAATCCAAATAATCCTGATACAGATGGTGATGGCTATACTGACGGAACTGAAATTAAAGCTGGATATAATCCACTAGGACCGGGAAAAATTTTTGAGGTAGAACCTGAATCTACTACCACTACTGACACCACCACAACAACAGAATAGAGTAGAACTATTTGTCCTTCCCCGAGAGCCTGTCCTGAGCTTGTCAAAGGGAAGGGGAGGTACCGAGGTAATGAGGCGGAGGGGTTAAATAGAATTTAAACAAACCGTTCCATTCTTGTCCGAAGGGGAAATAGAACAAATTTAAACAAACCGTTCCATTCTTGTCCCCTCCTTACGAAGGAGGGGGTAGGGGGGAGGTTAAATAAAGGAGAAATGACAGAATATTTTAACAAAAAAGAACAAACAGATTTAAGAAGAAAATTACGAAGAACAATGACAAAAGGAGAAACGATATTATGGAAACGAATAAAAGCTAAACAGCTAGGTTTTAAATTCAGAAGACAAGCTGGAATTGGGAGATATATAGTAGATTTCTATTGTCCAAAATTAAAGTTAGTTATAGAAATAGATGGACTAACGCATTATGAAGAAAAGGTGTATAATTATGATCAAGAAAGAGAGAATTATTTAGAAAATTTAGGTTTATTTATAAAAAGATATAATTCAGAGGATATATTTAAAAAAATTGAACAAGTGGTAGAAGATATGTATAATACTTGTGTTTATATACAAAACCACCCCGACCTTCGGCCACCCCTCCTTCGTAAGGAGGGGACAACCGCGATGTTATGAATAACAAAAAAAAGGAGGGGACAACCGCGATGTTATGAATAACAAAAAAGTAACAAACTATGTTTGGAAAAACTAAAAAACAAAAGAAACCAAAAAAACAAATTCAGGTTAATACTATTCCTGAAGAATTTTATGGCGGAGCAGATCCAGTAGTTAGGTTTAAGGAAGTAGAAAAGGAGATTATAATAGAAAAACCACAAACCGAATTGACTGCTAGTGAAAAAAAATCATTAGAAATGAAAACTGTAGTCGGTGCTGGGAAAAAAATTCATCCAGTTAATTTATTGACTAATACAAAGTTTTTGGTATTTTCTGTCCTGGGTTTATTTATTTTATTTATTGGTGTTGCGAGTGCATATTATTTTATCCAGTCTAGACTTGAAGTTGAACCACTGCCAGTTATCACTCCGAAGCCTGCTACCATACTTCCACCAGCAGTAGAACAACCAGAAGAGCCTGTCATCGTAAAAGAACCAATAGTTCCTACTACTACCATTCCGGTAGTAGAACCAGAACCAAACAAGCAAAATTTTATTGAGTTTCCTTCTGTTTTGTTAGGATTGGGTGCTGATTTAGATGGTGATAGTGTGAGTGATATGAGCGAAGTTGTGTTTAAGATCGATTCAGGAATGGTTGATACAGACGATGATACTTATACAGATAGTCACGAGTTGTATTACCTATATAATCCAGCTGGATTTCAACCAAAGAAATTAGTTGATTCTGGGTTGGTAAAAGAATTTAGAAATCCTATTTTTGGTTTTAGGATTTATTATCCAGATAGTTGGGTGGTTGGTAATGTTGACCAAACTTACAGACAAAGTTTGGTAAATGCCCCCAATGGTGAATATATAGAAATTCAGACAGTTGATTTAGAAGGTGGTCAAAGTTTTGTGAGTTGGTTTGGAGAAAATGCGACTGGTCAAAGATTGAGTGATTTAGAAGAATTTACAACTAGATTTGAAGAAGTTGGTTTACGTCGTAATGATGGATTAGTTTATTATTTTCAAGATGATAGACGCCGATTGTATATAGTGATGTATAAGGCAACTGATAAAAACATCGTTAATTACAAAACAGTTTTAGAAGTAATGGCCAGAAGTTTCCGATTATTTAATAATACTATTGAAATTTCTATTCAAAACAATGAAGAAGGTGTTATTTTAGAAGAAATGGATGACTTTGCAACTAGCACAGAAATAATTGATAATACAACGTCTACAGAAGAAGGCTTGGTAGATCAAGAAGTAGGTGTTGATATTTAATATGGTAGAAATAATTTTGAATAAAATATTTAAATGTGGTATTACTAAACAGTTAGTTTTTGAAGTTATAAATTTATTATCAAAAAAAGAAAAAAAAGTAAGAGGAGGTGTAGAAATAAATATAGTAGGGGGTTCGTTTATTAAAAAGATCAACAAAGAGTTTAGAGGACTAAATGAAGAGACCGATGTTTTGTCATTTGCCTGGGCTGAAGACAAGATAGTAAAGAGTGATTTTTTGGGTCAGATTTACATTTCTTATCCAAGAATTAAACTTCAGGCTAAAGAAAATAATATAACTATAAAAGAAGAATTTGTTAGAATGCTTGCTCATGGAGTCTTACACTTGATAGGTTATGATCATGGTTCAAAAGCACAGGCAAATAAGATGTTTAAAATACAAGAAGATGTTGTTAAAAAAATATGTTAAAAAGATTTTTTAAAAGTTTAAAGTATTCTCTGCGAGGACTTAAATTTGCCTTCGTTTCTGAACAGAATTTTCGTATCCAAACTACAATTGCGCTTATCATAATAATTGGAATGATAATTCTGCCTTTGCAAGTTTTGGAAATAGTGGTAATATTAATAATGATAATTTTAGTTTTGATGATGGAGATACTAAATACTGCTTTAGAATATTTTACAGACTTATTAAAACCAAGATTGCATAGTTATGTTTATACTATAAAAGACCTAATGTCAGCGGCAGTTTTAGTAAGTTCTTTAGGGGCGATAGTAGTAGGTATGATTATATTTACTCCTTATTTATTAGATTATTTTCGTTTTTAAATTATGAATAAAAGTAAACAAAATTTAATAGCCAGTTTGGATGTTGGATCCAGTGTAATTAGGATGGCAGTTGGTCAAATTGATCATAGTGAAGAAACTAGGCAAGGTGGTGGAATACAAGTTTTAGGGGCAGCTGAAATTTCATCTGCTGGAGTTGTCAAAGGCGAAATATCAAGCATAGAAGATGTAGTATCTTCTATTTCAACTTGTTTAGAAAGAGTGGAAAGAATGGTTGGAGTACCAATTGATAGTGTATGGGTTGGTATTTCTGGTTCACACATAATTTCTCAAACTAATAAGGGTGTTGTGGCAGTATCTAAAGCTGATAGTGAAATAACAGAAGAAGATATAAATAGAGTGCTCGAAGCGGCGAGAGCGGTTGCCACTCCTTTAAATTACGAAATTTTGCATGTTTTACCAAAGAGTTTCAGTGTTGATGGTCAAACTGGTATAAAAGACCCAGTTGGGATGACAGGAATACGCTTAGAAGTAGATGCTCAAATAATTTTAGCATCGTCAGCTCAAGTTAAAAATTTAACTAAAGCAGTATATCGAGCTGGTTTAGAAGTAGAGGACCTAGTTTTATCAATTATAGCTGCTTCAGAAATAGTTGTTACTCAACGTCAAAAAGAGTTAGGAGTAGTTGTAGTAGACCTAGGTGGTTCCACTACTAATTTAGCAGTATATGAAGAAGGTGACGTGGTACATACTGCAGTTTTACCAATTGGTTCTGATCATATTACAAATGATGTTGCGATAGGGCTCCGAACTTCAATTGATATCGCTGAAAAAGTAAAAATAGAATACGGAGATTGTCGTTCTGATAAAATATCTAAAACAGATCGAATTGATTTAGCAAATCTAGGTGCACCCGAGGAAGAATTAATTAAAAGAAAATACCTAAGTGAAATAATAGAAGCTCGCATAGAAGAAATTTTATACAAAGTTGATGATGAATTAAAAAGTATAAATCGTAGTGGTCTTTTACCAGCCGGTGTAGTCTTTATTGGTGGGGGAGCTAAATTACTTGGGCTTGCAGAAGCTGCTAAAAAATATTTAAGATTACCAGCAATTTTAGGTTATCCTTTAGATGTTTATAGTGTTACAGAAAAAGTAAATGATCTTGGTTTTACTAATGTATTAGGGCTTTTAAAATGGGGGAGTTTGATGAATACAAATGTTTCCAAAGGTTTTACTCTCGGTAGTGGTAAAATAACAGGAGCTACTAAACAGCTTAAAAAGTGGATTAAAGTTTTGATTCCTTAGGAATTATAGTTTTCAACAGTGATCATTTGACAGCAGATTGAATAAAAGTTAAAATAGATAGCGTAAGAAATTACGCTATTTATAATTTTAAAGATTGAACACAAAAAGTGTTCATCAAATCAATGTTGAATATTTAAATAAAATAAATATATGCCACAAATTAAACCAGAGATTGAAACATTTGCAAAAATAAAAGTAGTAGGAGTAGGTGGGTCAGGTGGGTCTGCTGTTAATCGTATGCTTGAAAAAAAGATTAAAGGGATAGAATTTATAGTGATGAATACAGATGTGCAAGCTCTTCATCATAACCGTGCTCCTAAAAAACTTAATATTGGTAAAAGTATCACCCGCGGTCTTGGAGCTGGTATGAATCCTGAAGTTGGACGTAAAGCTGCCGAAGAATCACAAAATGAAATTAGGGATATGATAAAGGATGCTCATATGATTTTTATCACTTGTGGTTTGGGTGGTGGAACTGGTTCAGGTGCAAGTCCGTTAGTAGCAGAAATTGCTCGTGATTTGGGAATTTTAACAGTAGCAGTAGTCACAAAACCATTTCGTTTTGAAGGTCCAAAAAGAGCAGAAATTGCTGAGGAAGCTTTGGAAAATCTATCTCAAAATGTTGATGCTATAATTACAGTTTCAAATGATAAGATTTTAGAAGTAATTGACAAAAAAGCTTCTTTCTTAGAATCGTTTAAATTATGTGATGATATTTTAAGACAGGGGATACAAGGTATATCGGAAGTTATTACTGTACCTGGTGAGATTAATGTAGATTTTGAAGATGTAAAAACTATTATGCAAGATGCAGGTTCAGCCTTAATGGGTATTGGGGTTGCAAGTGGAGAAAATAGAGCCGCCGAAGCAGCTGAAAAAGCAGTTTCTAGTCCGCTTTTAGAATTGTCTATTGATGGTGCTAGTGGAATACTATTTACCATTTCTGGTAATAAAGACTTAGGTATGAAAGAAGTAGAAGAAGCTGCTGAAATTATTACTTCTTCTGCGTCAGAAGATGCGAAGGTAATATTTGGTACAGTAATTGATGAGAGTCTAGGTGATGATATTAGAATAAGTGTAGTAGCAACTGGTTTTGACGATCGTCGTCCAAAATCAATAAACAGAGAAGAAGATGATACTTTATTTGCTACTCCAAAATACAAGCCAAGTAGTTTTTTACAAAGAATTAAAAAAACAGAACAAGAAGAAGTTGATGAGTTTAAAGGCTACACTCAACACCAAAAAAAATCAGACAGCGAAGACAACGGTGGTAGGGGTTTTAATACTGGATTTACTAAAAAATCAATTAAAACAAGAGAACCTGAAATTAAACAAGAATCATCAAGGGTGGTTCCACAAGATGAACTTGAAATCCCAGCGTTTATTAGGAAGAAAATGGGAAAATAAATTAAATTTTTAAAACAAACCTCGTTAATATCGAGGTTTGTTTAGTTAATAGGTTGTGGTATAATAACATTATTAATTTCTAATTTTTAATTCTCAATTTTAAAACAATTTCTAAAATTTAAATTTTTAAAAATTAGAAATTGTTATATTGAAAATTGTTTTAAAATTAGAAATTAGAAATTAGAAATTTTTCTATGAAGTGTCCAATTTGTAGTTATAAAAATACTGCCGTAGTTGACAGTCGTCCTGCCGAAAGCGGATTTACAGTTAGACGAAGGCGTGAATGTGAAAAATGTCAATACCGTTTTTCTACTGTAGAAGAGGTGGAGCTTTTAGGTTTGATGGTTATTAAAAATGATGGTAGTCGTCAAAGTTATGATCGTGAAAAATTAGAAAATGGAGTTAAAAGATCATTAACCAAAAGACCATACAAACAAGAAGATTTTCATCGTTTGATAAATGCGATGGAGAGAAGTATTCAAAAAAAGAAAACTAGAGAAATTGCCAGTAAAGAAATGGGTAAAATTATCATGAAACATCTGCGTCTTTTTGATAAAGTAGCATATATTCGTTTTGCTAGTGTTTATCGTGATTTTAAAGATGTAAAAACTTTTGAAAAAGAACTTAAAAAATTAAAGAAATTAAAGCAATAAAATTAATTATATGTCCCGTAGTGAAAATTTAAATTCACCAGGGCTGTCATTCTGAACGAAGTGAAGAATCTATAAAATAACAGGTAGATCCTTCGCTCTGCTCAGGATGACAAATATTTAAGCATTAAATATTTGTCACTTCCTGCCTGCCGGCAGGCAAATTAAATTTTTACTATAAATGTATGTTTAGACATAAACCAAATAAAGAAGAGTCAAAATCTAAGAGCCAAAAATCAACAGAGGAAAAAGAAAAGAGTGTAAAGAATGTAGTTGAAGGGAAAGAAGAGAAAGTTGAAGAAGATAAAGAAAGTACTGCTATTAAAATCTCTTCTACAGCTGACGATAGTTTGCATGAGCTTTTAGAAAAAAATTTAAAATGGTCACAAATTATTTACGAACAAAATAGAAAGATTAATAGCAAATTAGTATGGTCAGCTGTTGCAAGTTGGTTAAGATTACTTTTAATTCTTGTTCCTCTTGTTCTCGCTGTGTTCTATCTTCCACCTCTATTAAAAAATGTGTTTAGTCAATACGGTAGTTTGCTCGGTATTGTAAATCCCAGTGTTGATTCCAGTGCATTAAATAGTATTTTTGATAATTTACCACTTGATTCATCAGGGTTAGAAAAACTCAAAACACTTCTTGGAAATTAAAATATGATAAATAAATCTACAAAAATAGGAGCGACAATTGGACCAGCCTGCGATAGCGTATCAACTTTAGTGAAAATGTCAAAAGCCGGGATGAATTTTGCTCGGCTAAATTTTTCACACGGTGATCACAAAAGTCATAAAAAGCTTATTAAGAATATTCGTATTACGGAAAAAAAGACAGGTTTTCCACTTGCAATTATGGGTGATATTCGTGGTCCAAGAATAAGATTAGATGGTTTTGGTGAGGAATGTATTAAAATTAAAACTGGAGAAAAATTAGAATTCGTAATTAATAAAAAGAACCTTAAAAAACGTCAGATATCTATTGATGCTCCTAAAAACCTACTGAGTTTTTTAAAAGTAAAGCATATTGTTTTGATAGATGATGGGCGAATTGAAATAAAAATTTTAAAAATGGGTAAAGAAAGTTTTGTAGGTAGAGTAGTTGAAGGTGGAAACTTGTGCGAACATAAAGGTCTTAATTTTCCTGATTCAAGTTTAAATATTCCACCAATGTCTGAAAAAGACAGAATGGATTTAGAGTTTTGTATTAAAAATAAAGTAGATTTTATTGCTTTGTCTTTTGTTAAAACCGCCAAAGATATTAAAGATGCACGAAAATTAATTAAGTATTTTGAAAAAAAGCATAAAATTAATAGCAAACAACCAATACAAATTATTGCTAAGATTGAACGTCATGAAGCAGTGGAAAATATAGATGAGATCATCGAGGAAACAGATGGAATAATGGTTGCAAGAGGAGATCTAGGTCTTGAACTTAAATCTTATCAAGTACCACTCGCACAAAAAGACCTGATCAATAAAGCTAACGAAGCGGCTAAGCCTGTTATCGTGGCTACTCAAATGCTTGATTCGATGCAACAAAATAAACGCCCATCAAGAGCCGAAGTATCAGATGTTGCAAATGCTGTAATTGACCATGCTGATGCATTACTTTTAACAAACGAAACCGCCGCTGGTAAACATCCTATTTTGGTTGTAAAAACTATGACTGATATTATTTGCGCTACTGAAGATTCGGTTTATGATGATAAGAAGTTAGAACCAGAATCTAAAAGAGATGAATCAATTGATGAATCAATTTCGGAATTATCAACTTTACTTGCTGATGATGTAGGAGCTAAATTAATTTTAGCAACTTCTCTAAGTGGGGAAACTGGAAGACTTATTTCTCATGTCAGACCACAAGTACCAATAATGGTAGCAACTGCTGATGAGCGTACTTTAAGACAAGTAAATTTGTCATGGGGAGTAGTGCCGTTTATTTTGCCTAAATGTAAAAGTTTAGAAGAACTTATTAAAAAATCAGTTAGTTATATAAAAAAGAAAAAACTTGCCAAAAAAGGTGAGTTGATGATTGTAGTGTCAGGTGAACCAGTTGGTCAGGCTGGGCATGTGAATTTGATTGAAGTTCGTGAAGTCAATTAGGCCGATAGGCCTGTCATCCCCAACTTGATTGGGGATCCAGGAGAAAATAATTGCGTTCGTATTCTCCCCATTTCTAAGGGGGAGTTAGAGGGGGTTGCCATAATCATTACAAAATACATTTTTAAGAATTTGTCTTGCACTTTAGTCTGTGAAGTAATCTAAATTAATTTAAACATGTAAGTATTTAAATACTTATTTAAATAAGTACACAAAAATATGGGAAGAAGTGAATTAAAAAATAAAGACATAAGAAAGATTACTAAATGTGGTAATAGTAGGAATGTTACTATACCTAAAGAAATTTTAAGTGAACTAGGTTGGAAGGAAAAACAAAAAGTAGTAGTTAAAAAAAGAGGAAAAGGTATTTATATTGAAGATTGGGAAAAATAAATAAACTAAAAAAACAGCCACTTGGCTGTTTTTTAGTTTGTTATTTTTTACAAAGTTGGATAAAGCGGAAAACCCTTTGTCATCTCAACCACTTTCGTTTTAATTTCTGCTAACTTTTCTTCATCTTTGTGATTCATAATTACTTCATCAATCCAACCAGCAATTATTTTCATTTCATCTTCCTTCATGCCTCTAGTTGTTAAAGCGGGAGTACCAAGTCTAATACCAGATGGGTTAAATGGAGAGCGAGTATCGTCAGGTATCATATTTTTATTAACTGTAATTCCTGCTTTATCAAGTGCAATCTCGGCTTGTTTACCCGTTACATTTTTAGAAGAAAATACATCAATTAAAAGAAGGTGATTGTCAGTTCCACCAAAACACAACTTATATCCCTTGCTACCAAGTTCAGTTTCTAAAATTTTAGCATTGGCTTTAATTTGTTTAGCATATTCAATAAATTCAGGTTGCATTGCTTCTTTAAAAGCAATTGCTTTAGCAGCAATGTTATTTTCGTGTGGACCACCTTGAAAACCAGGGAATACTGATTTATCAATTGCTGCGGCATGTTTTTCTTTACATAAAATCATTCCACCACGAGGGCCACGCAGGGTTTTATGAGTTGTAGTTGTTACAACATCAAAAATTGGAACAGGATTGTTCATTTGTCCACCAGCAATAAGCCCAGCGATATGAGCCATATCAGCCATAGTCAATGCACCAACTTCGTCAGCAATTTTTTGGATTGCTTCGTAGTCTATTTCACGAGAATAGGCAGAATAACCTACTAAAATTAATTTTGGTTGATGTTCCAAAGCCATTCCTCTTAAATTTTCCAGATCAATTTCTCCATTTTCATCTGTTTTGTAACGAATGAAATTAAAAACCTTAGTCATATGGGTAACGGGGTGGCCATGAGTTAAATGTCCACCATGAGACAAATCCATTCCAAGGATTGTATCACCAGGTTTAAGCAGAGCGAAATAAACAGCAATGTTAGCCGGAGCACCTGACAAAGGTTGAACATTAACATGTTCAGCATTAAAAATCTTTTTAGCTCTTTCGATTGCAAGAGTTTCAACTTCATCAATAAATTCACAACCACCGTAGTATCTTTTCCCTGGATATCCTTCGGAGTATTTATTAGTCAAAACAGACCCAAGAGCTTCAAGTACAGCGGGGGAGACAAAATTTTCTGATGGGATCATTTCCAAACCGGTTTCTTGGCGGTTTAACTCCTTATTTATTGATTCTTTAACCTTAGGGTCAAATTCTTGTATCGTGTGCTTATACATAAATTTTTAACATTAAATATTAATATATAAATTGTATCATTTGTTCTATTTGTTGTCTAATTTTTTTGTCATGTAGCCATTCTCTAGTTTATAGCCTAGTTTTCTATAATATCCTCGTACTCCAACCCCAGAAATCACAGCTAATTTACCTATACCATTTTTCTTAACGATTTTTTCTGATTCAAACATAAGTTTTTTACCCATTCCTTTATGTTGACTAGCTTTTTTGTTTTTAGAACCAATGTCGAGTAGTTGCCCGTAAGTATGGAGTTCACGAATATATGATGAATACAAACCGTGTTCGTCAATTCTAAGTCGGCAAAAAGCATAAACCACTTCTCTTTTTTCATCTTCAAAGCTTAAGAAATATTCCATTCCACCGCTTGCCTCATATTCATCTACAAATAATTTTAAATTTTTATTCTTTAATTTTTCTAAATTTTCTTGATGTCCAACCTCGCGACAACGCAAACAATTACATTTTAAACCTTGTTTTTTCATTTCGGCTTGTATAACTTGTCGTAGGTTTGTCACCTTGTTTCCAGCCTCAATATGAGGTGAGGGGATATCACGAATAAGTCGCGAGATACGAACATAGCGAGGAACTTTTGCTTTGAACTTTATCAGCATTTCAATTAGTTTTTTATTTGAATACGTTTTGTATTCACCTTTTTTTAACCATGAGTACAATTCTGATCCTTTAATAACAGTACAAGGATAAACCTTAATCATATCTGGTCGGTAATCTGGATTATCAAAAATTTCCAACATCATTTTTAGGTCTTTGGCAGGAGTTGCATCAGGAAGCTGAGGCATTAGGTGAAAATCAACTTTAAATCCATAATGTTTTGCAAGTCGCATTGCTTTTTTAACATCTTCAACGCCGTGCCCTCGTTTAACCTTTTTTAAAACTTTATCATCAGTACTTTGTACTCCAAGTTCAAGCCTAGTACACCCTTGGATACGCATACTCTCTAAAGTTTTTTCTACAATCATGTCAGGGCGAGTTTCCAGTGTTAATCCAATAATTCGGTGTTTTGCTTTTTCATTTTTTTTCTGTGCTTCAATTAATTTTTTTTCTAATAATTTAATATTTTTAATTTCTGTGCTCTTCTTTTTTGTTCTATTTCCCGCTTCAAAACAACGTAAAATAAACCAGTTTTGATAGCTGAGGGGATATGCATTCCAAGACCCGCCCTTAACGATTAATTCAATTTTATCAGTTGGATGGCCGTTGTGTTTTAAGGTCGCAATCCTTCGTTTAACTTGTTCAAATGGGTCAAATTTAAGCCTGAGAGCGCGGGCAGCAGCTGGTTCACTAGAAAGATAGCTTTTAGGCATTCTTTCCTCAGATGGGCAATATACACATTTTCCAGGACAAGCCCAAGGTTTGGTTAAAACAGTGATTATTGCTACACCTGAGAGAGTACGAACCCCTCTTTTAACAAGGAAACTTTCTAAAATAATATCTTTTTTAATCTTTTTTAATTTTAATAAATCGTGATAAATTTTAAGTAGGTCTGATTTTCTAGGGATTGTATGGTTATTTTCTTCAGATCTTAGTATTTCTCGTTTGATAAAATCCAACTCTTTGGAAGTTGTTATTTTTCTTTTTATAGCAGTTAAAATAATTTTTTTAGAAATTTCATCCATAGTTTAGTTGATTTTTAAGTATTTTTTAACTATACTAAATGTAAGCACTGTCATCCTGAACTTGTTTCAGGATCTAAATAATATATTAAAGATACTGAAATAAATTCAGCATGACAAATACCATGTTCAACATATTTAAAAAATTTAGAGGAATCCCTTCAGGGAGTAAATCTGATAAAATTATAGCTCAAACTAGGGATAATTACAATATTATCGCTAAACATTTTTCTGATACAAGAAAAAATGTTTGGCCAGAATTTGAGTTTTATCAAGAGTTTATTAAGGATGGACAAAATATTTTAGATTGGGGTTGTGGAAGTGGGCGTTTTTTACGGTTTATAAAAGACAAAAAAATTAGATATTTTGGAGTTGATATAAGCTCTGGACTTTTAAAAGAAGCCAAGAAAGAATTTGTGAGTATGATAGAAAATGAAAAAGCTCATTTTATCTGTTCTGATTTGGAAGCTTTAAATTTTCCTGCAAGTTTTTTTGATTGTGTGTTTATGATTGCGTCGTTTCATCACCTACCAGATGAGGAAACTAGACTTAAACTTTTAAAAACTTTACATAAAGAAATGAAGGTAGGCGGAAAATTGGTAATTTCGGTTTGGAATTTAAAAAATGAATGGGCTAGAAAAAAATTAAAAACTCCTGGTTGGAAAAAAACAGGGGATAGTGATTATATAGTGCCTTGGAAAAATGGAAATGGAAAAATAATAGCTAAAAGATATTATCATGGTTTTTCAAAAGATGAACTTAAAGTTTTGCTTGAAAAATCTGGTTTTAAAATGCTTGATTCAAAATTATTTAAACATCATACTTATCCCGATGATCCAGATGGAAGAAATTTGATTGTGGTGGCTGAGAAATAAAAAAACAGCCGAAGTATATCTCGGCTGAATGATGTTTTCTAGTTAGAGCCAGGACTTTTTAGCGGGGATTATTCTTCTCTTTCTCTTTCTCCCCGCGCGATAGTCTCTGTCCCAATTTCCATGAATCTCCAAAGTGCAAGGAGGGTTGAGATTACCAACATCCCCACTCCAACTTCTTTAATCCAGACTTCTGTTGCCAGGCTCCCGCTGGCTGCCAGTGCGCATGCCAACGATATGCGCAGAGATCCTTTTGTTGGTTTTTCATCCATGGTTTCTTTTCCTCTTTTCCTCTTGCCATTGGTGGTTTACCATTATACAGATTGCCACGATTGCGGAGATGCCTATGATGACCGCGCCAATTGTTTCATGTTTATTAATCGAAAACACACTGCCTATTGCTGCTAGTACGCATGTCAGCGCGACATGTGATCTTTTGATTTTGTGCATGTTTTTGCTCCTTCCGTTTTTGGTTATAGTTTTTCAATCATGATAGAATTCTATTTAATTAAACAGAATTTTATCATGATTGAATGTTTTAAAGAACAATATTAATTTACTAAAATAGACTCTAATTCAAAATCTTCTTTTTCATTAAATGCATATTCAAAATCACACTCTAAATAATCTCTTAAAGCAACTTTCCAATCTCTCATCATATTTAAACCTTCTTTTTCAAGTTTTTCATTGATTAAATTTTCTGATTCTGGACGTTTGGCAAAATATTCTTTAGCAAAATAATCAGATGAAACTGGAGTTACTTTTATTTCTTTTTCATAACCTAAGATTTTGACAATTTCTTTGGCAATATCATATCTATTGGTAATACCTTTACAAACTGTATTGTAAGTTCCAATAGATTTTTTTTGTAACAATAGTTCAAGATTTTTTGCTAAATCACGAGTATAAGTTGGAGTGCCAAATTTATCAGTAACGGCAAATATTTCTTTTTTCCCAGTCGTAATTTGTCTAATAATTAAATTAACAAATTTTTTGTCTTTTTGAGATCCACCACCAATCATCCAACCTGGTCTCACAATCAAAGAGTTCTTATTATAATATCTAGTATACAAAGCACCCATTTGTTTTGTTAGGCCGTAAGTATTAATTGGAGTTGGCTCATCATCATCACTGTAGTATTCTTTTTCACCATCAAATATACCAGCCGAACTAATATAGACAAATTTAGCTCCATATTGACGAGCAAGTTTTGCACCAATTTTTACAGATAGGGAATTTGTAAGATAAGATTCTTTGGCATCTTTTTCACAATCTTCTAAAGAAGTTATCGCTGGTAAATGTAAAATATAGTTTGGTTTGAAATTTTCAACCATTTTTTCATAATCTATTTCATTTCTAACATCTAAATATTCAAGCCAATCTTCATTAATATCAATATCAGTTGCCAGGACCTCATAATTTTTCGAGAAGTGTTCATAAATTGCATCACCTAACATTCCACCAGAACCGGTAACCAGTATTCTTTCTTTTTGAGTTTTGATTTTGGGTATAAATTTTTTCTCTGTATAATTTGAAACTTTCTTAATAAGTTTTAAATACTCATAAGCAATTTTATCCCAATTAAATTTAAGCATAGCACGAGTACCAGCTTTTTTACCTTTGGCAATTGCAATTTCAGGATTTTTTTCAATTTCCTTAAAAACTTGAGCAAGTTCAAGGCTGTTTAAATCATACATAAAACCACTGTCACCAATAATTTCTTTATTTTCTTCACGGTCGTTTGCTACAACGCAAACATCTTTTCCCATTGCTTCAATTACAGCTGGTGAGGCACCACCAACTTCAGCTGAACGGATATAAGCCAAAGAGTTTTTAAGAAGTGTTTTATATTTTTTACCAAAAACATATCCAAGGAATAGTACATTTGAATTTGCTGCTTCTTTAATTTCATCAACGTATTCTTTGTTATAACGATTGTCTCCAATCATAACAAGTGGCATTTTAACTCCAGATATTACATAATCTTGAACAACTTTAAGAGGATTGTTTTCTGGTTCAAAACGAGCTACATAGATAAAATATTCTTTTGTTTTTAAATTTTTAATTCCTGGGTTTTTATCATTGATATTTTCAATATCAGTACCATAGGGGATAAGAGTTGAATTAACACCTCTTTTTGATTCATAAAATTCTGAAACACTAGTTGCATCAGTTACAATTTCGTTAGCAGAATATTTTGCTAGGTGTGAACAAGCTTTTAAATATATTTTTGCAAGTTTACCCCATTTTTTTCTTTCCCAGTCTAGACCGTCAACACAAAGAATGACTTTTTTACCAAACAAGCGTGCTAAAAGTGCCATTGGAGCATTTCCAACATTAACTATTAAAACTGTATCAGCAGTGTTAGTAAATACTAAGTGAATAACAGATATAAAAGTATGAAGTATTGTTTCGAGTGATTGTTTATTTATAGCTGGTAAATAAACCAGTTTTGCCCCTTTATAAGTATTAGGTTTATTTTCAAAATAATGACTACGACAATAAATAGTAGTTTCGGCGCCTAAATCAATTAGTTTTTCGGCTAAGTTTTCAGCTAAAGTCTCAAAACCACCATAGGCATTTGGAATTCCACGGTGACCTAAAATAGCAACTTTTAAATTGCTTCTTTTTGGGCTTAATTTTGCGATTAATTGACTTACCATATATATTAATCTAGTTTAATCTAACAGATAACTATACCATATTTTCGGACTTTTGTCAACCCCGTTAGAGACAGGATACATTCTAAACTAGATGCACCACTAATATGGTAAAATCATTGGTTATTTTTTTTACTTCAATTTCATGTTATACTTAATGCATTAATACCTTCAACTGTCATCCTGAACTTGTTTCAGGATCTCTAAAATAAAGTTGTAAAAGATTCTGAAATAAGTTCAGAATGACAAAATATTACACTATACTTAATACAATATACATAATTATGTGGTTACCAATTGCACTGTTAGGGTATGGGTCACTGGCATTCGTGGCGATACTTGATAAATTTATTCTCACAAAAACAGTTTCGAGGCCGGTTGTGTATGTTTTTTATACTTGTATTTTACTTTTACCAGTTTGGCTGCTAGTTCCGTTTGGAGTGGTTTTACCAAGTGATTTGTTAATTTGGTCTGTAATTGCATTTTCTGGTTTAATGTTTGTTGGTTTTCTGTGGACAATGTATATTGGTTTTCAGAAAAGTGAAGTGAGTCATGTTGGACCACTCCTTGGAGCTGTTACTCCGCTTTTTGTTTTGGGACTCGGTAGTATTTTTTTAAATGAAGTTTTGAGCGGTAAACAGATTTTGGCAGTTTTGATTTTGGTTGTTGCTTGTGGACTTATTTCTTTTGAGCAAAGTAAATTAAATTATGGTTGGCACAAAGGGATGCTGTGGGGAATATTGGCTGGATTTTTAGCAGCAATTTACTATGTTGGTAGTAAATATATCTATGACATTCAAGGTTTTTTCAGTGGTTTTATCTTGATCTTTGGATTTTCTGGTTTGTTTGGTTTATTTTTATTTCTATCACCCGAAGTTCGTAAACTTTTTAAATCTAAAGAAAAGAAATTAAAGAAACAAGCAAGTACAACAAAACAGATTGTTATCATCGGAGCAAATAAGATTTTATCAGTAGTAGGAATGGTTTTGGTGCAATATGCAATTTCGCTTGGAAGCGTATCAGTTATAAATGCTTTGGTTGGTTTTCAATATGGTTTTTTGGTGGTTTTAGTAGCATTACTATCTAAATTTAAACCAAAGTTTTTTAGAGAAGATTATACTTTTGTTGAAATTATACAGGAAATTCTAGCTGTAATTCTTATTGGGATAGGTTTAGTACTTTTGATTTAAATTTTCAATTTTCAATTTGTAATTTTCAAACAATTTTCAATAATTCAATTCTTAATGAATTAAAATTTAATTATGTTATTTAAAAATTTAAAGTTTAGAAATTGTTTAGAAATTAAAAATTATAAATTAAAAATTATAATACTTTTTTTATTTAGCATACTATGTTTAAGTATATATACGATTTTTATAAGTAAATCTAAAGTTATGAACCATAATATGATTTTTGGAGTTAGTTTCAATCAAGAATATGCTCGTGAAATGGATTTGGATGAGAAAAAAGTTTTTGAGTCAATATTGTATGATTGGAATTTTAAGTATATAAGATTATCAGCTCAATGGGATTTGATTGAAAATGTAAAAGGGGAGTATGATTTTGAAGAACTTGATTATTTTATGGATGAAGCTGGGAGTCGTGATGTTAAAGTGACTCTTGCACTCGGAAGAAAAACTCCTCGTTGGCCAGAATGTCATTTGCCAGATTGGGCAAAAGAAAAAGACTATGAAGTATATAGACAAGACTTGTTAAAATATATAGAAATTGTTGTTGAAAGATATAAAAATCACCCTGCTTTGGAATTTTGGCAAGTGGAGAATGAACCGTTTTTAAGATTTGGAAATTGTGCGCCACTTCCAAAAAAAGATCTAAAAGAAGAAGTAGAATTAGTTAAGAAATTAGATGAAGAACATCAGGTGATTGTGACAGATAGTGGAGAGTTGAGTTTGTGGATGAGAACTGCACAGGCGGGAGACCTGTTTGGAACAACGATGTACAAAGTTGTGTGGAATAAATATATAAAATATTTTAATTATGATTGGTTGCCAAGTTCCTGGTACAACTTTCGTTTAAAAATGAACAAAAGAGCGGTAGAGGATAGTTATGTTGTAGAACTTCAGGCAGAACCGTGGATGTCGGGTGGGTCCGCTGTAAGTACCCCACTTAGCGAACAGTTTAAGTCAATGGATTTAGAGCGTTTAAAAAAGAATATTGGATATGCAAAAGAAACTGGAATGGCTCGGAGTTATCTTTGGGGGGCAGAATGGTGGTATTTTTTAAATGAAAAGGATAGAGAAGTCGGAGGAGAATTTTTGGAGTATGTAAAATTGTTAAAGAAAGAATAAAAATATGGAGAAAACAAAACTAGCTTTTTTTAAAGGAAAACAAATTAGGAAAACTATTCATAATAATGAGTGGTGGTTTTCAGTCGCAGATATTATTGAATCTCTTGTAGATACTGTAAATATTAGACAATATATTAAAAAATTAAGAAAACGTGATTCTCAAATAAATTTCTACTGGGGTACAATTTGTACCCCACTTGAAATGGTAGCTAAAGATGGTAAAAAAAGGAAAATAACTTGTGCAAATACAGAAGGTATTTTTCGCATAATTCAATCAATACCATCATTAAAAGCAGAGCCTTTTAAAAGGTGGTTAGCAAAAGTAGGTTATGAAAGAGTACAAGAGATAGAAGATCCTGAACTTGGTCAAAAAAGAACCAGAATGTTGTATAAACTTAAAGGTTATCCAAACGGTTGGATTGAAAAGAGAATGAGGGGGATAGAAATACGAGAAACTTTAACAGATGAATGGCAAAAACATGGCATAAAAGAAAGAAAAGAATATGAGATTTTAACAGCAGAAATTGCAAAGGCATCGTTTGATTTAACTCCTACAGAACATAAAAAAGTTAAAGGACTAAAGAGAGAAAATCTACGTGATCATATGAGTGACTTAGAATTAATTTTTTCCATGTTAGGAGAATCTGCTACTACTGAAATTACTCAAGTTGAAGATCCTAGTGGTTTATCAGAAAACAAGAAAGTTGCTAAAAGAGGTGGGGGAATAGCTGGTTTGGCTAGAAAAAAACTTGAACAAGAAACTGGTAAAAAAATTGTTACTAAAAAGAATTTTTTACCAAAAAATAAAAAAGACCTATTAAAATAGCTGCTAATAAGTAGTGCTGGGTTGACGAATTGTTGATTATGGTATATAATATTTTTACTTAATTATGCACGCATAGCTCAGTTGGTTAGAGCATCGCATTTACACTGCGAGGGTCGAGGGTTCGAATCCCCCTGCGTGTACAAAATATCCCGACTTCATGTCGGGATTTTTGTATTAGCAGGAGGATTCGAATTGGAAAGGGAGAAAACGATAGTTTTCTCTTATGTGAGGAGGGGTATTAGGGAACCCGAAGGTGCCCCAAAGAGGAGCTTGCGACGAGTTCGAATAACAAAGTGCCCCCTGCGTGTACAATTAAACAAAATCGAATATCTATGGTATACTATATACAGTATACTTTTTTAATGTTCGAAAATATGAAAAAACAAAAACAAATTAAAGCCCGTGAGTTGCGGAAACAAGGGTGTTCAATGTCAGAAATTAAAGAAAAACTCAAGGTTTCTAAAAGTAGTGTTAGTTTGTGGGTAAGAGATATTAAGTTAACAAAAAAACAAAAAGAAAGAATTACGAAAAAAGGAAAGAGTTTAAAAGATATAGAAAAAAGGAGAAAAATTATATTGGTAAGAGGGGAGGCAAAACGGCAAATTGTTATCGATCAAGCAAAAAAAGAAATAAAAAATATTAATGATGAAAAGTTAAAAGTAATAGGCACAATGTTGTATTGGGCTGAGGGAGGGAAAACACAGAGAAGTTTGGTGAGATTTGCTAATGCGGATCCAATAATGATTTTAGTTATGATGAGTTTTTTTAGAAAGATTTGTAAAGTTAAAGAACAAAAATTTAGAGGTTATTTGCACATTCATCCACATTTAGATTATAAAAAGGCAGAAAAATATTGGTCGAAATTAACAGGTATATCTCTTGGTCAATTTTTCAAAACTTATCGTAAAATGAATGTATCTTCAAAAAATAAAAAAGATACTTTACCTAATGGTACTTTTGATATTTATATATGCGATACAAATTTATTTTTAAGAATAAAAGGGTGGACAGAAGGCGTGTATCAAAAAATAATTTAAATTTTAGTAAAAACATGGTATAATATTACTATATGAATTTCCTAGATAGATTTAAAAAAGAAAAACCAGTTGTTTTGCATCATGGTGTTTATAAAAAAACAGAATCCACTTGGAGTGCTGTTTTTATTATTGTTGGAACAACAATTGGGGCTGGTGTTTTGGGTGTGCCATACGTAATAGCTCAAGTAGGTTTAAAAATTGGTTTGTTATACATTTTGATTTTAGGAATTATAATGTTATTTTTGAATTTAATGATTGGGGAAATTGCAGTTAGAACAAATAAGCCGATGCACTTACCAGGATTTGCCAAAAGATATCTTGGTAACTGGGCAAAAAGTGTTGTATCTTTAATAGTACTTTTGACAGGGGTTGGTGTTTTACTTGCCTACTTAATTGGTGAAGGACGGGCGTTAGCCGAAGTTTTTGGTGGTAATCCCAGGTGGTGGAGTATGTTTTTCTGGAGTATTGGTAGTTTTCTTATTTGGCGAGGGCTTCAGACTGTTAAAAATGTGGAAAAAATTGCCAGTATAATCATTTTACTAATCTTAGGTGGCTTATCTTTTTACCTACTTGGTTTTTTTGAAACAGGTAATTGGGAATACTATAATTTTGCTAAAATTTTTCTTCCCTATGGTGTGATTTTACTTGCTCTTCGTGGAACTTCGGCGATTGCCGAAGCTCACGCTCTTTTACCAGGTTCCCCGGGTAAATTTAGAACTGCTGTTATTTTAGGTAGTATTATTCCAACGGTATGTTATATATTATTTGCTTTTGCGACTGTTGGAGTATTGGGTCTAGAAACCACAGAAGTAGTGACGGTTGGTCTAGGCAGAACACTTGGTAGTGCTATTTTAATCATTGGAAATCTTTTTGCAATACTCGCAATGTTTACTAGTTTTATGGGTATAGGAATTGCATTAAAGCAAACTCTAATGTGGGATCACAAGGTAAAACCGTGGCTAGCAGTATTTTTAGTTATTTTACCACCAGCTATTTTATTTTTAGCAGGTTTGAAAGACTTTGTTAATGTGCTCGATTTTGTTGGTGGGTTATTTGTGAGTATTGAGTCGGTGTTTATTGTCTTTATTTATTGGAAAGCCAAACAGAGTGGAGATCTAGATCCAGGTAAGTTTAATTTACACTACGGCTGGCTTTTGGTTATTCCAGTATTTCTAGTCTTTACATTTTTCACAGTTTATAGTATATTTAGAATGTTCTAAGAGATGGTGTTCTTTGTTGCTCTGTTTTAATCTGCTATTGGTCGATAGGCAAATTTACAGCTCAACAAAGTCCGCTCCAGTTATTTGACTGGGCGTCTATCTTTTTAGAACAACTTTAATTTATTTAAGTTGTTTTTTATATGAATAATAATTATTTTACTTCAGAATCTGTTACGGAAGGTCATCCAGACAAAATTTGTGATCAGATTTCTGATAGAGTTTTGGACGCTGTTTTGACAGATGATCCAGATGGAGCTTGTTGTTGTGAAGCTTTTACAACAACTGGTTTAGTTATTGTGGGTGGTGAGATTACTACAAAAACTTATGTTGATATCCCAAAAATAGTTCGAAGTACATTGAAAGATATCGGCTATACTGATGCAGATTACGGAATTGATTATAAAAGTTGTGGAGTTATGGTTGTGGTAGATGAACAAAGTAAAGACATTGCTCAGGGTGAAAAAACTGATACAGGTGTTCACAAAGCTCAAGGAGCAGGTGATCAAGGGATGATGTTTGGGTTTGCGTGTGATGAAACAAAAGAATTGATGCCACTCCCTATAACTTTGGCTCATGGTTTAACAAAAACTTTGGCGAGTGTTAGAAAGACGGGTGTTATAGATTATCTTCGTCCTGATGGAAAAGCTCAAGTGACAGTTGAATATATTGATGGAAAGCCAAAACGAGTGGAAGCAGTTGTAGTAGCTGCTCAACATCATGATGGAATTAAATTGGAAGATTTAAGGTCTGACATAATGGAAAAAGTTATTAAACCAGTTTGTGGGGATTACCTAGATGAGAATACTAAATATTATATTAATGAAACAGGAACTTTTGTTGTGGGTGGTCCACAAGGAGATACTGGTTTAACCGGTCGGAAAATCATTGTTGACACATATGGTGGCAGAGGGCGACATGGTGGAGGAGCTTTTTCTGGAAAAGTACCAAATAAACAAGACCGTTCTGGAGCATATATGGCAAGATACATCGCAAAAAATATTGTTGCGGCGGGGCTTGCTAAAGAATGTGAAGTACAATTGTCTTATGCAATTGGGTATCCAGAACCGATAAGTGTTTTAGTAGATACTTTTGGGTCTAGTAAAGTTGAAAATGAAAAATTGGTTGAAGCGGTTAGATCTGTATTTGACTTAACTCCTGAAGGAATAATTAAACAACTCGATTTAAAAAGACCAATTTATCAAGCGACTTCAGCTTATGGACATTTTGGTAGGCCGGAATTTCCTTGGGAGAAATTAGATCAGATTGAGAATTTGAAAAAGAATTTATAAAAAAGCTGTGGATAATTAGTTTGACAAAAATATAACCGTAGTGTATACTACGGTTATATTAAATATTAAGCATATAATATGAAAACAGCAGTAAATATAAAAGTTGATAGAGACGTAAAAGTACATGCTCAAGAATTGGCTAAAAATTTAGGTATTTCTTTGAGTACTATTTTGAATGCTCAGTTGCGTCAATTTGTTCGTGATAAATCTATAACTTTTTCAACAGTACCAAAAATGACTTCAGAACTTGAAAAATTACTCAGCAATGTAAATTTAGATGTAAATAAAAAGAAAAACCTATCTAAAAAAATGTCTAATAAAAAAGAATTAGATAAATATTTTTCTTCTTTATGAAAATAATTTTTCACAAACAATTTGAAAAGCAATTAAAGAAGATGGATAAAAAACAGAGAGAAATAGTTAAAAATAAGTTGATAATTTTTTCAGAAGATTCATATTGTGAGAAACTTAATAATCATGGTTTACAAGGTAAATACAATAATTATCGGAGCATAAATATAACGGGTGATCTAAGAGCAATTTTTAAATTATCAGAAGATAGTTCAGAAGCAGTTTTTGTTGTCATTGGGAATCACGGTCAATTATATTCATAAGAGTAAACAAAAATAGACCGTACTTGTGGTACGATCTATTTTTTAATAAGTATTATTTATCTTCATTATATTTAATCTTTCTTCTTCTTATTATACAAACAAAGTAAACAGTTAAATTTGCGACAAACAAAACAGAAAGATATGTGACAGTTAATAAATTATATTCTGCACTTGCTATTATTGTGAATAGATCAACAACAGCCATTAAAATCCAGAAAGACAGTGTTTCAGTCCAAGGATTTTTAAAGGACTTTCGGATAGTAGGAATATATCCAAATCCATCAATCAGAGAAATCATTATCACGGCAATCAGAGGATTATCTAATTGCCACCAAATAACGATAGCTATGAGTGCTATGGCTAGAATAAGCTTGTCACTTCTCGTTATGTCTTTTGTTCCATATTTAAATGAAAGTAAAAAAATTGCAAAAACGAGTATAGTACAAATAATTAAACTTATACTTCCAAATTTACCTCCTCCGTACAATAATAATGCTGTAGCTGTTCCTGAAGTAATTCCCCAAATTAGCCATGTAAATAAATGTGGCTTCGTTTTTCTTAAGAAGATGTCTCTAAAATAAGGAATATATGCGATGACGAGTAGTATGGATGCAATAATAGCAAAGATAAATTTATAATCCATATTTATTCTACAACTTTACTTCCTTTTAAATTTCCTCGGTCATCAGATTTTAGAATATTATTTAATGAATTTTGAAATAGGTTTAGGTCTTTTTGTGTAAAACTGTCGGTCGCTGTCATTTTGGCATTTTTAACTAATTCTACCGTATTACCAATCTGCTTAGCTTGAGGGGTAATTGCTACTTCAAAATAAAGTCCAGTTTGGCTGTTGGGTGGTAATTTAGAATATAACCAACTAATCTGACGAGTTTGCTCGTTGAAAGTTATACTTGGTCCGATAGTTATGCTTTGTCTTTTGGTAAAATCAATTCCAACAGGCAGTGTAGCGGTGAATTTGGCATCTTTTACAGCGCTGGTTGTATTCCAAATCTTAGTTAAAATCCAATATTTTGTTGTTTCACCAACCGTAGGAGGGAGAGTTCCTCTACCTAATTGATCACCTTCTTTTGTATAGTATCTTGTTTCCATATCCCAACTTAATTCTGTCGCAATTGGTAATTGTGCAGGAGTACCTTTTTTTGTATAGTTTTGTCCGTTTAGATTGTTCATTTTAACAATTAAATGTGGATTAACTATTAAATATGGATTTTCTGATTTTTGTAATGAAAAGTTAGATTTGGTTTTTAGTTCAATACCAAAGCTATCTTCTGTATTAGATTGTGCACTAGATAAAGCAGTGCGTTTACTTCCATCAATTATCAATTTACCATTTTCAATCTTAAGACCATTCGCTTGTGCGGTTGCTTGTAAATTTATAATTTTTGGTTCAAAAGTAAGTTCAATCTCTAGGTTATTTAGAGTATATTTATTACCATTTTTCCAATTAATTTGAATAGGTAAACTTTGACCAGGTTCCGCGTAGGCTTTAACACTATTAAAATTTGTATTTATAGAAAGTTTAGGCTGAATTATGTTTACCGATTTGGTATTAATCGTTTGTGTAATATGGTGATTGTTTACCGACACTTGAGAGGTAAACTCTATATCTATGTTATTTAGAGTTTGAGCAGGGGTGTTTACTGTAATATGTTTAGTTTCACCCGGGCTTAGATTAAAATTTTTGTCAGTATCTTCAAGTATGATATCTCTATTATTATTTAAACTTATGTTTTTAATTATTTCAGGTCCAGTATTTTTTAAGAAATAATTAATTTGAATGTTTGTAGAGGTTAAAACATTTAGAGGAGTGATGAGTTCTCCCTTTAAATTGCTTTCTGCCAATTTTAAAATAAAAGAAGTGTTTTTTTGTTCTTTATAGTCAGTTTCTTCTGGTTGATAGGTGAGAGCGGAAGTTATGATTAATTCTGTATTTGGTTCAACCCACAAATCACCGCAGATAGAAAAATTTCCTTTTCCACTTGGCTCAATGTCGGGTAATGAAATTGTAGATTGGTCAGAGTAGTCCGGGTGAGTTTTTTCAATGTCTACAATAAATCCTTCTGGTAGGTGTACTCCGAGCACCGGGTTGGTTAATTTTACTGCATTACGATTATGATAATCTATATTGAAACAAACAGAATCCCCACTTTTTGCTCGGTCAGCATTTAGTTTGATAGAGAGATCAACTTTATTCATCATCCCAGGATTCCAGAGAAATAAAAAAATACTTATACCAAAGAGCGTAAAGGCAAAAGCAAGCAGTGCTAAATCTATAAAGAATAATTTTTTTGCATGTCGGTAGTTAAGATGATATTTTTTATGATAATGACGATGGAGTAGCTTGTACATAAATTTTTACCTAGTTTGTATTAAGTCCCGAAGGGATCCCTTTGGGATATTATATATATTATAGCATAATCATTATCAATTAAAAACATCAGCTGTTAGGCTGATGTTTTATTTGTTTCTTCCTGCCTATCGGCAGATAAACTGGTGTTTGTTTCCTTGTCTTTACGAATCTTAGCAACTGTAGGGTTGGGGGAGTAGAGTGGATTTTTAATCTTCCATTTACTCACATATTGTCCGATTCCTTTCTGAGCTGATTTATTACGTATTGTAGTTTTAACCTGAGACCACTTAACAAGGCTTTCAAAGTTTATCTTATAACGACCACCAACTATAATATAGGTTATTTCTTGGCTTTTGATAGCACGTCTTATAGTTTGTGATGCTACACCAAATAGCTTTGCAGCTTCGGATATTGAAAGTCTAATCATTTCCCGCCTATCGGCGGACAAGCTTTTTGTATCTTTCTTATCTGTGCTGATTGTAGTATTTGGTATATTTTGGATATTATCCATACCCCGTAGTAGAAATTAGAATTAAATTAAAAACAGTGGTGTTTTTAGTTTATGTATGTAATTTATAATAATTATTATTTATTTTCAGTACTACTTTTGCCCGTAGGGCTGTTCTAATTTTCACTACGGGGCATATTTATTAGATTAATTAAGTCTAAAATATAAATTTTGTATACACAAGTCTATACAAATATAGCATATTTTTAATATTTTGTCAAGTCTTTTATGATTTTAGACCTTAGCAAAGTGGTCAAAAATAGTATCAAGAGTTTATTTTTTGTATAGACAAGCCTATACAAACAGAGTATTTTTTATATCTTTTTCCTTTATCTTAGCCAAATTCTATAAAATAAGTAAAATTGTATAGACAAGCCTATACAAACAGGGCAGTTTTTAATAAATTTTGGCTAAAAACCTTGTTTTTTAGAGTTTTACCCTCGTTTTTATGTTTTTTGTATAGACAAGCCTATACAATTTAGGGAGTAGGGAGCAGAGAATGGGGAGTAGGGAGGAAGTTAAAGAAATGGCAACCCCCTCTAACTCCCCCTTGGAAAAGGGGAGGACAAGCTAGAAAACTTCCCCCTTTCCAAGGGGGAATACAAGGGGGTTGCCAATAAAATAGATTAATAAGAAGAGAAGGATACGAAGAATAGGCAACCCCACCTAACCTCCCCTTCGTAAGGGGAAATCAAGTTATCCCCGTTGCATCATTGCTTTTCTATGTAATATGTGCTATAATGATGTCATTCTTAGTGTAAAAAAGTATATTAAATATTTGTAATTTATTGCTTTTTACTATCTGAATAACTAACTGTAACATTTTTCTAACTTTTACGTTATCTATAATATAATGAAGAAGATTCCTGAAAAATTATTACTGTACAAAGTAAGTACTAATAAAGATCCGGAAAGCTTCGGATTACTTTATGATTTGTATGTAGAAAAAATTTATCGCTTTATATACTTTAAAGTAGGTAATAAACAAGAAGCAGAGGATATCACCTCGGAAGTCTTTCTAAAAGTTTGGGATCATATAAATCAAGATAAAGAATTAAAAAGTTTTAGCGGACTTCTATACCGAATAGCTAGGAACGCAGTAATTGATCTGTACCGATCTCGTGCACGTGAGCCATATATATTAAATATAGAAGATGCCTACGGAGTGGCTGATAAAAAAAATAATTGGTTTGAGCAAATTGATCTAAAAGCCGATGTAAGATTAATTGCTGAAACTCTTGAAAAATTAAAACAAGAATATAAAGAAGTGGTCACACTTAGATATATAGAAGAATTAGAGATTGCTGAGATAGCAGAGATAATGGATAAGAAAAAAGTAGCCGTCAGAGTGACACTTCACCGAGCGATTAAAAAATTAAAAGAACTTTTAAATTAAAATTATGTCAAACGACATTATCAACAATTTAAAAAAATTAAAACATAGTGACGTAGGTCCAGATAAAAGTTGGGTTGCAAGCAACCGTGAGCTTTTATTAATGCAAGTAAAAAATACTGTTCAAAAAGAAAAGAGCAGTTTTTCTTTTGGAAATGTTTGGCCAGCTATGTCAATTTTAATGCCAAAGCGTTTAGTATATAGTGTAGTTAGACCGATGGTGGTTCTATTTTTGATTGTTGGAGTAACATCATCTGGTTGGGTTGTGTCAGCTGATGCATCTCACAATGCTTTACCAGGAGATTGGTTATATCCAGCAAAAAGAGCAGTTGAAAAAACTAAAATAGCTGCCGCTTCTGTAGTTGGAGCAAAAAAAGTAGAAGCTACATATCGTGTTGAAGCAGCAAAAAGCAGAGCGGAAGAAGTAAAAGAAATGATAACCAATGTTGAATTAAATAAAAAAGACCTAGTTGCTGAAACAATTAGCGATTTAAAAAATGAAATAGTTGAAGCAGAAAAGAAATTAACTGAGATACAAGAAGATGAAGGTCAAACTCAAATGGATGAAATGGTAAAAGATTTTAAAGTGGAGACAGCTGGTATTATGATTGCTTTGAAAGATGCTCAAACTGGATTGTTAGGAGACAATAATGAAGATAAAGTTTTGTCTGAAGTATTAGAAGTAGCTAAAGATGATGTAAAGAATGTAGATCAAAGAGTTGTTGAAGTGGTTATTACAAAACATCTAGGTGGTGATAAGACTGTTACATCAGAAGAAGTAAAAGATATTATCGGTATTACGCTCCAAGTTGCACTAGACGATGCAGAGGGTTCAAAAAAAGCTGTTGAAGAAGATGGGCTAGCAATAGAAGAAGCAAAAGGCTTGTCTGCCGATAGGTATGGCTTGTCTACCGATAGTCAGGGAGCTAGTCAAGAGTTGGTAGAAGGTTTGGAAGTTGAAGTTGTTAGTTCTACCGAATCTGGAGAGGTTATAGATTCTAGTACAACAACTTTGTCAGTAGAGTCAGTTGATGATGAAAAAATTGCCAAGGCAGATAGTGATAATAAAGAAGCAGTAGAAAAAGTTGATACCGCATCAAATGATGTTACCGAAAAAGTAGATGCAGTAAAAACTTTGTTATCAGTAGGGGCTTTAGAAGATATGGTAGAAAAAATGAAAGAAGTTAAAACTGCTGTTGGTGTTGTGGTAGATATCTCTGATGAATCAAAAGCAAGTGTTGCGAGTATTGTGCCTGTTAAAGAAGGTGAAGAAAATACAACTAGTACAGAAGGTGTAGAAGGCTTGTCTGCCGACAGGCAGGAAACAACTTCTATTGAAGATGTTGCTAAAGAAAGTGTTGAAGAAAATTTATAATTAAATAACAGTTTATCTGCCGGCAGGCAGGAAGAATAATCATTCCATTTTTGTCATTCTGAGCTTGTCGAAGAATCCCTTAAAGGAATAAGAATAATCGTTCTTCTACTTGATCGTTTGTCATCCTGAATTTATTTCAGGATCTCAAGTCCAAAGATAAGAGATGCTGAAACAAGTTCAGCATGACATGTAATCAAGCAGGAGAGAGATTTATCCATCACTATATTAGTGATTGGAATTAGTTAACAATCGGTTTACACCGAAAGGTCGAGAGCACATAGTTGCTTACGTAAACCTTATGTATATCTTTTAAGAATTTTCTTAAAAGAACAAATATCTAGTTTATTTGACTTATACTTTATATAGTTTCGTCTTATGTCGGAATTATAAAACAGTAAAGCGCAAATAATTAGATAAAGATTATTAAAAATTTTATGTACGAAAAAATGAAAAAAACTTTCACTTTTGGCGTAGTATTGACTACAATCTTGTGGTCAGTTGGTGCTGCTGCTTTGGTACCTACAGCTACTATGGCTGTTGACAAAGGTGACGAAGTTGAATGCGAAAGCATTGTAGCTGGCAACCTTGTTAAAACTCATGGCAATACAGCAATTTGGGCTGTTAATGAAGGTTTAACAAAATCATACTTTGCCAATGGTGATTTATTCCATACTTGGAATAATGATGGTTCTTATGATACACATTATGTTTATGTAACTAATGCTTGTATGGCTAGCATGACTGCTGCCGGAGCTGTTACACCTCGTCCAGGTTCTTATATATTAGAAGATCCTTCTACTGATTATATCTACGCAGTATTACCTGGAAATAACATCATGAAAATTTCAGCAGATGCTGCTGCAGAATTATATGGTGCAGATTACGCTACTGAAAGATCTATGTTAATGGATGTTGCTACTTGGTCTTTTTACGGTGTATCTGGATTTATGGCAACTGGTGAAATTACAGAATTAGTACCTCACGAAGGTATGCTAGTTATGTATAGTGATAATTATTACTATGTAGAAGCTGGTATGGTTTTACGTATGGTTACTGAATCTGGTTTAAGCGCAAATGGTATGGATACTGCTTGGGCTTATGAAATGACATCAACAGATGGATTCACAATGGGTGATGATATCGAAGTTGAAGAAACTGCTTTGTCAGATGTAACTCAAGGTTTAGTTTCTACTCCTGCAGAAGATGGTGATGATCCAGTTGTTATTGTTGAAGGTGATTTAGCTGTTTCTTTATCAGCTATGACTCCAGAAACTGCAGCTGTACCTTACAAAGCTTCTCATGTTGAATATTTAACATTCAGCGTTAAAGCTGGTGGGGAAAATGTTCTTATCAATTCTATTGATTTATTAAGAACAAAACTTGGTGGAAGTACAAACTTTTCTAAAGTTTGGTTAGAAGTAGACGGAGTACCTGTTTCAAACGAACAATCAGTAAATACTGATAATACTCTTACTCTTTCACCTAATACAACTGTTGCTGCTAATACTACAGTTACTTATACTGTTGTAGCTAGTTTAGCTACTGCTGGTGCAAGTGCTGCAAAAGTAGATGCATTTAAAGTTGTTGCAATGGACGCTAATGCAGATATCACAGGTTTACCTGTAGAAGGTAACTACATGAGCTATCTTACATATGAAATTGGTGATGTAGAAATTACTGATAGAGGTAGTGCTACTGATATCAAAGTTGGTGATAGTGATCTTATCGTTGGTGAATTTAGTCTTAACTTTACTTCAGCACATGATAATGATGCTACATTTAACTACATTAAATTAAAACTTGAAGGTACTTTAAATCTAACAGATTTAGAAAACCTAGCTTTATATTCAGACGGAGTAAATATTTCATCTGATGTAGTTATTTCTGGTGATTACGCAACATTTGTTATTGCAGAAGATAACAAAACTTTAGCTGATGGTCGTACTGAAAAGTATGAAGTTCATGCTGATGTTGTAACTGGTGATAATGCTCAAATAATGTATTTCAAATTAAAGAATGCAAAAGATTTGAGTGTAACTGATTTGGATGTTGGTTATGGTGCTACCGTAACTAAAACTGATCTTGATGGTACAAGTTCAACAGAAGGTACTTTAGTAACTTATACTGTTGATGCTGGTCAAATGACTGTATCAAAAGATACTACAAGTCCAAATGCAGAAAAATATGCAAAGAATACAAAAGATCTTACTGCATTAATTGCAAAAGTTGATCTTGGACAAAAAGTTAACGTTGAAGGTTTACAAGTGCATGTAACTTCTTCTGCTGGTGTTCTTACAACAGCTACTTTGTATGCTGATATTGAAAGAGTTGAGTTATTTGTTAATGGTGTAAGAAAATCTACTCTTACTACTGTTGCAGGTACTGCCTCAAGTGATTTGTATTACGATTTTGAAACTTCATTTTCTATGGAAGATAATGATTTAGTTACAATCGTAGTAGATCTTAAGAGTGCTGCTGTAAATGCTCATAAATACAAATTCAGCTTTGGTGCTAGTGATTTCCAAAGTCCAGAATATTTAAATGGCGACTCTGTTGCTGGTAGTATTTCTGGTACAGCTACTGGTAATTACGTAGAAATACAAGATGCTAGTGTTACACTAACTAGAAACGATGGTTACACAACTGATGAAACTTTCGTAGTTGGTAGTGGTTCTACAATTACTCTTATGAAAGCATTGTTAAATGCTGGTAATGCAAGTGATTTAGAAGTTCGCACTTTAAATGTTGATGCAGCGCATTATACTCAATATGAATATTTTACTAATTGTTATGTAACATTTGACGGTGTAGAAAAAGGTGTAAGAGATGATATGAGTTCTGGTGGTGCACTTACATTCTCATCTATCAGTTATGACCTAGAAAAAAATGGTCAAGTTGCTGTTGCTTTAATGTGTACACTACAAACTGGTATCACAAATAACGCTACAAATACTTTCACATTTGATTATAGTGGTTCTACTATTGATGATGCTGAAGGTGCTGCAGTTACTTGGACTGACGTTACTTCTGCTCAATTGAAGTTCGTTACTTCTGGTTCATTGACTGTTTCTGCTACTAGTGATTCAAAAACTGCTGGTTTAATAGTTGCTGGTCAAACTTCAGCTTTAGAACTTGCTACTTTCAAAGCATCCGCTACAAACGGTGCTGTTGATATCACTGATATCTATTTAGCTAATACTGATGGCTCAAGTGCTACAAGTACTTCTGCTGATTTCTTAGTATCAGAATACCAATTAGTAGTTGACGGCGAAGTTATTGCTTCAAAAGCTCCTATTAACAGCAAAGTTCACTTTGAACTAGCTGAAGCTCTTACTGTTGAAAAAGACGCTAATGTAAACATTGTTGTTAAAGCTATCTTAAACGACATTAATAGCGCAGCAAACACTGGAAAAGAATTCAACATGTCAATCTATGCTATGGAAGCTATAAGTGGTGGTTCTTCTCTAACAGCTATTACAAATTTAGTTGTTACTGATGTTGATACTAGTCTTGCTAGTGCTCCAAAAGGAAATGAGATAATCGTTTATAAAGCTGTTCCTACACTAGCAACAGTTGACTTGTCTGATAAGAAACTTTCAAGTGGTGAAGAAGAAATCTACAAATTCAGCCTAACAGCTGACGGAAATGATGTTAGCTATGTTAACGCTACTTTCGCTGTTTCTGGTTCAGGTGCTGGTTGTTCTTCTAATATCATGAGTTGTGTTGGTGCAACATCTTCTATGAAGTTGAAAGATGTTAACGGAGAACTTAGTACTGTAGTATTCTCTACATCTACTTCTGGTGGTGTTTATTATATCCACATGGAATCTCCAACTGCTATAACTGTTTCTGAAGGTTCAACAAAATCATACTCTTTATATGCAACTCTTAATGGGTTTACAACTGAGGGTAATGACTTGTCAATCAGAATTGCTGATGTAGTATCAGCACATGTTGCTCCAGATGCTTCTGCTGATCTAACTTCTGGTAATTATACTTTCGTATGGTCTGATAACTCAGGCGCTGACGAAACATTAACAGAAGATCAATGGATGAATGGTTACAAGTTAACTGGTCTTGAAACAGATTCTTTCACAATGGAAAAATAAGGTATTAATCCATAATAAAGTACTTGTACTTTAGAAAGTAAAAACTTTCAATTCCACAAACCCTCGCCTTCGGGCGGGGGTTTTGGTTTTGTGGTTATTAAAGCGGTAGGTGGTAATATTTATTCCCTCCTTGAGGAGGGTTAGGGAGGTGTTATCCATTTGCCTCCTCCTTACGAAGGCTCGCTCCCCGTAAAAGGGGAGGTATCCGAAGAGTGGAGGTCCTGCCCGCCGGCAGGCAGGGGTTGTTTATTCTCCCCCTTACCAAGGGGGAGTTAGAGGGGGTTGCCATTAATTAAGTTTGACTTAAACCCTATTTTTCTTTATAATAATAGAGTTAAATTTTGTATATATTTATTCTTATGAACATTAAGTATTTAGAAAAAATTATTAAGTATTGTATCTATGCTACTTTTTTTGTACCACTTATAGTTTTGCCCAGTTCTTATATTTTTCCTTTCATAGTTCCTAAAATTTTAATGTTTAGAATTTTAGTAGAAGTAATGCTTGGTTGTTATATTTTACTTTTGATTGTAAATTGGAAGGAATACCGACCTAAAATGACCCCAATTAACATTGCGGTTTTATTGTTTTTTGTGAGTTTTGTAATTTCTACTTTTGTTGGTGCTGACCCGTATCATAGTTTTTGGGATAATCACGAAAGAATGTTGGGTTTGTTTACTATTTTTCACTATGTCAGTTTCTTTTTTGTTAGTACAACCATATTTAAAGATTGGAAAGATTGGCGGGTTGCTTTGTTGTGGTTTTTAGGAGCTGGTTCAATTGTGATGTTTATCGCTCTAATGCAAAAATTTAGTCCAGAATTATTATTAAACAGAGGTGGTACTCGAGTTTCTAGTACACTCGGAAATCCTATTTATGTTTCTGGTTATGGGATGTTTTTATTTTTTACTTCAGCGCTGTTGTTTTTTAAAGAGAAAATTAGTTTGTGGAAATATTTAGAAGTTGGAGCTGGTCTTTTAGCTATAATTGGTTTATTTGCCGGTGGTTCTCGTGGGCCTATGCTTGGCTGGCTGGCTGGGGTTGGTTTAATATTTTTGCTTTACACGGTATTTTTGAAAGAAGGTAAAAAAGTTAGAAATGCGATGTGGGGAGTAATTGCTATTAGTTTAGTTTTAATATCTATTTTATATATTAATCGTCAATCTGATTTTGTAAAAGATGTAAATATATTAAATAGAACTTTAAACACATCACTTCAAGATGTAAAAGATAGTCCTCGTTGGATTGCTTGGGGGATTGCTATCGAAGCTTGGCAAGAAAAACCAATTTTTGGCTGGGGTCCAAATAATTATTTTTACGCATTTAATAAATTTTATAAACCAGAGCTTTTAGAACATGGATATGGTGAAACTTGGTTTGATAATGCTCACAATGTTTTAATGAATACAATTGCAGTGCAAGGTGGTTTTGGTATTTTAACTTATTTGGCTCTATTTATTATTACTTGGATTAGTTTGGGGCGAGGTTTTAAAAATAGTCAAACAGATAAGCATATCTTTATTGTTGGTAGCGCATTTTTGCTTGCTCATCTTGTTCAGAATGTGACTGTTTTTGAAAATCCAACTTCTTATCTGTATTTTATGTTTTGGTTAGCAATGCTTTCATCTATTGTTGCAGCGAAGGATAATGAAGTATTATCTTCCCCCTTACTAAGGGGGAATACAAGGGGGTTGCCAAATAATAAACAAATAAATTCAGGACTATTAATCGGAATGAGTATTATTATTTTATTTTTTATTTTTATTTTTAATATTCAACCATCAAAAGCTAACAAACAAACACTTCAAGCAATTAGAGAAGTAAACCAAAACCCAGTGACTGGTTTAGAAACGGCAAAAAAAGCTTTGGCTTTTAATTCTCCCCATATTGATGATATTAGATCTGATCTAAGCAGAACAATTACTCAAATTGTTTCGAAGTATCAAAAAGACTTAGGGTTAGAAAATAGTAATAAAATGATTGAAGTTGTTTATGATGAGCTTAGAAAAAATATTGAATTACACCCACTCGATATTAGAAATCAATTAGCACTGTCTCAACTTACTCAAACAAAAGCAATATTGAACCAAGATATAAATAGTTTGATGGAATCAGAAATGCTTTTAGAAGATGCACTTTCTAAATCTCCCAAAAGACAACAGGTAATTTATTCGCTTGCAACTGTTAAAGCACAGCTTGGTAAAAATGATGAAGCAGAGAGTTTATTAAGACAAGTTATTGAAGATAATTGGGTGGTAGGGGAGACTTACTGGAGGTTGGCGAATCTTTTAACTATTATTGGTAAAAATGAAGAAGCTTTGGAAATTGCTAATTTAGCATTAAATAATGAAGATGTAAAGTTAAGTGAGAACAGTAAGAATATATTGTTAAATATAATAAATACTATTAATAGTCAAAAGGTTTTAATTAAAGAATAAAATTATTAAACTATGCCTAAAAAAGCATTAATAACAGGAATTACCGGACAAGACGGTTCATATCTTGTAGAGTTTTTACTTGAAAAAGGATATGAAGTACATGGGATAATTCGTCGTTCTAGTTCTTTTAATACTGACAGGATTGATCATATTTATCGTGATCCACATGAAAAAGATGTTAAAATGTTGCTTCATTATGGAGATTTAACAGATGGTAGTAATGTAAGTCGGTTGCTCGACAAAATTCAACCTGATGAAATATATAATCTAGGTGCTCAAAGTCATGTGAAGGTTAGTTTTGAACTACCTGTTTATACTGCAAATACTGTTGGGATGGGAACTCTTCGTTTGCTTGATGCGATAAAAGATAAAAAAATGAATACTAAGTTTTATCAAGCTGGTTCATCTGAAATGTTTGGTAAAGTTTTGGAAGTACCTCAAAAAGAAACCACCCCATTTTATCCTCGCAGTCCATATTCTTGTGCAAAAGTTTTTGCCCATTGGACAACGATAAATCACAGAGAATCATATGATCTATTTGCCTGTAATGGAATAATGTTTAATCATGAATCTCCTCGTCGTGGTGGTACTTTTGTAACTAAAAAAATTACTAATGCTTTTGTAAAAATTAAATTAGGTAAACAAGACAAAGTATATCTTGGTAATTTAGATGCAAAAAGAGATTGGGGTTATGCTAAAGATTATGTTGAAGCTATGTGGTTAATGCTTCAGCAGGAAAAGCCAGATGATTATGTAGTAGCTATGGGTGAAAATCACAGTGTTCGTGAATTTGTTGAGTTAACTGCAAAGATGCTCGGGTTTGATTTTGAATGGAAAGGTAAGGGTTTGGATGAAATTGGTGTAGATAAAAATACTGGAAAAACTATTATTGAAATAGATGAAAAATATTTTAGACCAGCTGAAGTAGAAGAGCTTATTGGCGACCCATCAAAAGCAAAAGAAAAATTAGGTTGGGTTCCTAAAACAAAGTTTAAAGAGTTGGTTCGTATAATGGTTGAAGCTGAATTTGAGGAATTAGAAGAAGATGCAAGTAGGTATTTAAAATAATTTTTACATATGGAAAAAGAAGCAAAAATTTATATAGCAGGACACCGTGGTTTAGTTGGTTCTGCTTTAATTCGAGAACTTAAAAAAAGTGGGTTTAATAATATGGTAACCAAGACTCATGATGAATTAGATTTATTAGATCAAAAAGCAGTTAAAGATTTTTTTGAGAGTGAAAAACCAGAATATGTTTTTTTGGCAGCTGCTAAAGTTGGAGGGATTCTGGCTAACAGTACAGAGCCAGCTGAATTTATTTATCAAAATCTTCAAATTCAAAATAATATAATTCATAGTGCTTATTTAAATAAAGTAAAAAAACTTTTATTTTTAGGTTCTTCTTGTATTTATCCGAAGATGTGTCCTCAGCCGATGAAAGAAGAACATTTGTTAACTGGTTCACTTGAACCAACTAACGAACCTTATGCGCTTGCAAAAATTTCTGGGATAAAAATGTGTCAAAGTTACAATAGACAATATGGAACAAATTTTATTGCTGTGATGCCGACAAATCTTTATGGTCCAAATGATAATTTTGATTTAAAAAGTTCTCATGTAATGCCAGCTTTAATTAGAAAATTTCACGAGGCAAAATTAGAAGGTAAAACACAGATGGAAGCATGGGGGACGGGAAGTCCAAAAAGAGAGTTTTTACATGTGGATGATATGGCAAAAGGTTGTTTATTTTTAATGGAAAATTTCAACCCAACTAAGGAACAGAATGAAGCAGGAGATATATTTATGAATCTTGGAACTGGGGTAGATGTTACTATTAAAGAATTAACTGAAACTATTAAAGAGATAGTTGATTTTGAAGGTGAAATAGTATGGGATTCATCTAAACCAGATGGAACTCCACGTAAGTTGCTTGATATGACTAAAATGCATGATTTGGGGTGGAAACATGAAGTAGATTTGAAAGAGGGGGTAGGGTTAAGTTATAGCTGGTTTAAGGAAAATTATAGACAATAAAATTTATTAAAAATCAAAGAACTCTGTTTAAAACAGAGTTTTTTGTTTTGCATAGTTAAGACTGTGGATAAGTTTTTGACACCATTTGACACCTAATGACACTAACTGGTATACTTAACAGGTTAAGTAAATTATGCTAAAATATGGGAGAAATTAAACCAAATGAGGTCTATACAACTGCAGAAGCGCAAAAGCTATTAAAAGTAAGTAATAGTACTATTAAGCGTATGCTCAAAACTGGTCTTTTACGCGCCAATAAGGTTGGTAAACAATATAGAATAATGGGTCATGAACTTTTAAGACTTGTTTCGCCAAAAGTAGACAGAAAAGCAACCGACTTATATCAGAAAGTTAAAAGAAAAGTAATTAAAAAAACTAGAGATTGGTAGTATGGAATTAATAATAAAACCTAAAAATAAATGGTGGCAGTTAGATTTGAAAGAGATCTGGGTTTTTCGTGATTTATTTTATTTTTTTACTTGGCGTGATGTTAAAGTAAAATATAAACAGACGGTTGTTGGTGCTTTGTGGGCGATTTTTCAACCTTTTATTATTATGGTTATTTTTACTATATTTTTTGGTAAATTAGCAAAATTGCCTTCAGATGGAATACCTTATCCAGTTTTTGTTTATACTGGTTTGTTATTTTGGACTTTGTTTTCCACTAGTCTGGCACAAGTAAGTAATTCATTTATTCAAAATGAAAAAATTGTAACGAAGATTTATTTTCCTAGAATTATTTTACCAATCTCTTCTATTATTACTAATATTGTTGATTTTGTTATAGCTTCTTCTATACTTGTGGGAATGATGTTTTTTTATCATTACACACCATCTTTAACTGGGCTATTGTTGATTCCAATACTTCTTTTAATGACAGTTTTTTCAGTACTAGGTATTGGGTTGCTATTCTCCTCTTTAAATGTTAAATATAGAGATGTGCGTTTTATTTTACCATTTTTTATTCAATTATTATTGTTTATTACGCCAGTTATTTATCCTGTGAGCATTGTTGGAGAGAAATATAGATGGATTTTGGGTCTTAATCCCATGTCTGGAGTTATTGACGCTGCTCGTGCTGGCATTCTTGGTACTAGGGAAATAGACTGGTTACTACTTGGTATTTCAGCTATTTCTATGTTAGTTTATTGTATTATAGGTTATTTTTATTTTAAAAAAGTTGAAAGATACTTTGCTGATGTTATATAATTTATGCAATCTATTATAGAAGTAAAAAATCTAGGTAAAAAATATAAAATTGGTGAACAACAAAGGTATTTAGCTTTGCGTGATACTTTAACTAATATAGCAAAAGCTCCTTTTTCTTGGTTTGGTAAAAAAGTTATTGGGAATAATAACGAAGCGAATATTTTTTGGGCTTTGCAAGATCTTGATTTTAAGGTTGAAGAAGGTGAAGTTTTGGGTATAATAGGTAGGAATGGTGCTGGTAAAAGTACATTACTAAAAATTCTTTCACAAATAACACCTCCTACAACTGGAGAAATAAAATTAAGAGGAAGGGTGGGAAGTCTTTTAGAAGTGGGGACTGGTTTTCACCCTGAGTTAACAGGGAGAGAAAATATTTATCTTAATGGTGCAATTTTAGGGATGAGGAAAAATGAAATAGAAAAAAAGTTTGATGAAATTGTAGAATTTGCAGGAATTAAAAAATTTCTAGACACCCCGGTGAAAAGATATTCATCTGGAATGTATGTTCGTTTGGCTTTTGCTGTTGCAGCCCATCTTGAGCCTGATATTTTAATTGTGGATGAGGTTTTAGCGGTTGGTGATGTTGAATTTCAGAAAAAATGTTTAGGAAAGATGAATGAAATTACCACTAAAGCAGGTCGGACAGTTTTGTTTGTAAGTCATAATATGGAAGCTATAAAAAATCTATGTAGCAGATGTTTGGTTTTAGATAAAGGAAAAATTATTTTTGATGGTGAAACAATTGAAGCTTTGTCTTTTTATAATAATATACAAAGTGATGGAAAGGTCAATGTTAATAAAGGTACATACAATAAAAATCGTCGTGGTTCTGGCACTTTGAGTTTTACCGATATTCAGATTTTGAATATGGATGATGTGGAAAGAAACACTTTTAATGTAGGTGAAACAGTAAAATTCAAAATGTCATATGAAATTTATGAAAAAATGGAAGGACTTCATGTTACTGTTTGTTTTTTTTCAAGCAAGGCACGAGATTTACTATTGACGGATATGCGGTATGAAGTTAAAAAAGGTATAATAAAAAAGGGTGAGAATGGTACATTGGTATTAGAGGTCGATTTAAAAACGATTAGACCAGGCGAATATATCTTATATTTTTGGATAGGAGATAAAGCAGCCGCAAAATATGGAAGTGCAGTAAATTATGACTTACTTGATGATATGGTGGGGCCTCTTATTATAAAATCTGATGGAGTTGAAAAAACAACAGGAGTATTTACATTAAATTCAAAAATTGTATGAAAAAAATATTAGTAATTATCCCGGCTAGATCTGGTTCTAAGGGTGTAAAAAATAAAAATATAAAGTTATTAGGTGATAAGCCATTAATCGGTTGGTCTATTCTTGCAGCTCAAAAATCAAAATATATGCCTAGGGTTTTGGTAACTACTGATGCTGAAGAAATTAAAAAAGTAAGTTTGGATATGGGTGCAGAAGTTCCTTTTTTGAGACCAAAAGAATTGGCTTCTGATGAAGTGCATTCAGTTTATCCTATCTTGCATGCACTGAATTGGTTAAGTGAAAATGATAATTATCATCCAGATATTGTCATTATGTTGCTACCAACATCACCACTTCGTACTGCCAAAGATATTGACAATGCTATTGATTTATATTTGAAAAACCCAGATCATAATGTGATAAGTGTTACAGAATTGGATAAACAATTACCTCATCTTAGATATGTAGAAAATGGATTACTAGTACCAGTGCAAAAACAGGGTAATTATAATGTGCAAAGACAAGATTTACAAAAATTATATTATCTTAATGGTTCAATTTATGTTTCTGATTTTAGTAGATTGTTGGAGGACAAGACTTTTCATATAGAAAAAACCATAGCTTATATAATGGATAAAGATAGAAGTGTTGATATTAATACCGAAGAAGATTTTAAACAAGCAGAATATTTATTAAAATTAAAATATGGAAAATAATAATAAACATATTGATAAAAAATTAGTGAGTAAATTCAAAAGCTGTCGACTACTCGTTTTGGATTTTGATGGTGTATTGACTGACAATAAAGTATATGTAGACGAAAATGGTAAGGAGATGGTTATGTGTGATAGGGGTGATGGTTTGGGTATAGAATTGTTAAAACAAAAAACAGACATAGGAATTGTGATAATCTCAAAAGAAAAAAATAAAGTAGTCGCCATGCGTGCGCAGAAAATAGGTGTAGAGTGTATGCAGGGTGTTGATGATAAATTGAGTATAATAAAAAGATACATTGCTAAAAAAGGATTGTCTGTTAAAGAGGTTTGTTTTGTTGGTAATGATGTTAACGATATAGAATGTTTAAAAAACGTTGGTTTGTCTGTAGCTGTCAGGGATTCACATTCTGAAGTTTTAAAGAATGTTGATTATATAACTTTAGCAGATGGAGGTAGGGGTGCTGTACGAGAAATTTGTGATAAAATAATTAATTCATAATAATATATTGTATGATCATAGGTGATAAACACATAGGTTATGATAAACCGTGCTTTATGATTGGTGAAATAGGCATAAATCATAATGGTGATGTAGAAAATGTTAAAAAAATAATAGATTTAGCTGTGCTGTATGGTTTTGATGCTGTAAAGTTCCAAAAAAGAGATCCAGAACTTTGTGTTCCTGATGAACAGAAAAATTTACCAAAAGAGACTCCTTGGGGTAATATGACTTATCTGGAATATAAAAAAAGAATGGAGTTTGATGAAGATCAATACAGAGAAATTGATGAATACTGTAAAGAGAAAGGCATTATTTGGTTTGCCTCTCCTTGGGACATTCCTAGTGTAGATTTTTTGGAGAAATTCAACCCACCTTGCTATAAAGTAGCTTCTGCTTTATTGACAGATAAAGAGCTATTATTAAAAATAAAATCAACAGGTAAGCCTATAATACTTAGCACTGGTATGAGTACTTTGAAACAAGTTGAAGATGCTGTTAAAATTTTAGGTGAGGATATTATTATTTTGCATTGCAATTCTTCATATCCTGCTAAAGATGAAGAATTGAATTTAAAATTTATTCCGAGTTTGATTGAAAAATATAAAAATTCTTTCATAGGTTATAGTGGGCACGAGTCTGGCGTTACACCATCTGTTATTGCTGTTGCTTATGGTGCTTGCGTAGTGGAAAGGCACATAACTCTAAATAGAACTATGTGGGGTACTGATCAAGCGGCTAGTTTGGAATCGCGTGGAATGGAATTATTGGTTAGAGAAATTCGTAGGTTACCTGTAATTTCTGGTGATGGCATAAAAAAAGTTTATGATTCAGAAGTGTTTATTATGAAGAAATTACGTAAGAATTAAGTATATGAAAGACAAAATGTGCCCGTTGTGTAGTGGTTTACTATTCAAAATAATTACTAAAAAATTTAGAGGATCAGATGGTAGTAGGTCTATTGTAAAATGTAAAGGTTGTGGGCTTGTTTATCTAAGACCACCAAAAACATTTTATGAGAATAAAGAATATTACGATAATGATCAACAGTTAAGAGATTTGGCTATTAGTGATTTTGATTTTGAGGAATATATAAAAAAAATAAATACAGATACATTGCGTAGAGTTGAATTTATAACAAAGATTATTAAAAAAGATTCTAGTATTCTCGACGTTGGTTGTGGTTATGGATATTTTGTTAAGTGTTTATCTGATAGTGGGTACAAAATTAGAGGCGTTGACACTAGTAGAGAACGGATATCAGTAGGAAAGAAAAAATTTGACATTGATTTAGTAGAGGAATATATAGGTGGAGAAAAAAAAATAGACAAGATTTCAGATAGAGAATCGTATGATTTAATAACTCTTTTTCATTTTTTAGAACATAGTAGTGAAGTTGATTCTGTTTTATCATATTTATTTGACAAATTAAAAAAAGGTGGGAAAATAGTAATAGAAGTACCGGCTGGTTCTGATTATTTGTTATTGAATAAAAATTATGGTCAGTTTGTATACCAAGAAGCACATAGTATATATTTTAAACGGAAACATCTAGAAATTTTTTTAAAAAGAAATGGTTTTAAAAAAATTAAAACGATGTATATTCAAAGGTATAGTATATTAAATTCACTTAATTGGATTTTTAGAGGTAAACCGCAGTTAGTTAACCCATCTAGAAAGGTGACAGGATTTATTAGTATGGTAGATAAACTTTATAAGTGGATAGTATGTAAATTAGCTGTCAGCGATACAATTTTAATAATTGCAAGTAAATAATTATTTATGTCTATAACAAAAAAAACAAGTGGTCTAGCGTTTTCTCATTTTGGTGTACACAATGCAGACAAAAAAAATCCCATTGCTATCAACAGTAATGCTGGCGATACTGCATTATTTCAAGCTGTTAGAGATACTTTTGATTTTTTTATGGGAGAAAATGAATGGATAATGGAGGCTCTTTGGAAAAAAGTCACAGAGGAAAAAGTGAAAGAAATTAATGAAAAAAGTACAGCATTGATTGTAGGTGGAGGGGGTTTATTATTGAAAGATCAAAAAGGAGCGGATGTCTCAAGTTCTGGTTGGCAATGGAATTGCCCATTAGACTTAATACATAAATTAAAAGTTCCGACAATTTTGTTTGCCGTTGGCTATAATCGTTTTAGGGGGCAAGAGGATTTTGATCAAATATTTGGCCAACATATAAGTGAATTACTTAAAAATAGTACTTTTTTTGGGTTGAGGAATCACGGGAGTATTGACGCTGTCAAAAAATATGTGCCGAGTAATTTGAGGGAAAAGATTAGATTTCAACCATGTCCTACTACTTTGTCTTGGTTTTTGTATAATGATGTATATCATCTTAGTAGGAATAATAACTTTAAAGAAACAAAAAGATTGGTTGTTAATATGGCATTTGATAGAAAGCATTTGAGATTTTTGAACAATGAAGATGAAACCTTAAAGAGTACAGCAAGAGTTTTGAAAAAGTATCGTTCCAAGGGTTGGTCTATTATATTAGCAAACCATAAACCACAAGACGACTTTTTCTCTCAATATTTGACAAGTGCTGGCGTTTCTTTCGAGAAGGTTAATTTATATGATGAACAACCTAAAGTTATTTTAGATTTTTATAATAGCGTAGATTTGGTTATAGGTATGAGAGGTCATTCGCAAATGATACCTTTTGGTTTAAGAAAAAATATTATTTCAATAATATCGCACAGTAAGTTGAAATGGTTTTTGGATGATATAGGTCATTCAGATTGGGGAGTGGATATTAGTGATAAAGATTATGAAAATAAACTATATTTTTTGATAAGACAAATAGGTGAGACCGATTATGACAAAATTAATAAAGAAATTATTGTGGCACAAACTAAATTATGGAAAATTACACAAGAAAATATGAGGCAAATAAAAAATTCATTGCAAATAAAAAATTAATGGAATGTAAAAATGAATAATATTAATAATCCAGAAAAACCAGTAATTTTATTTATCCCAGAAGTGGGTATTTATCCTTTTGTTAGGGGGTTGGCAGTTTTAGGTGAAGCCATCATGAAAAAAGGTGGTCGTGTTTTTATTACTCATGATACTGGGCAGATGTTACGTAGTCCTTTGATGGCCATGCATAAATTGCCAGTAGATGCCTCTGCTAAAGAAAAAAGCAGAGTAATCAAAGGTGGTGAAAAAATTTTTAAAAGAGTTTTATCAAAATATGGTTTTTCTTCTATAGAACTTTCTGATTTTGTAGACGATAAGTTAATTGAAGAGATAGATATACTTATAGCTAAAACTGATGATTTAAAAAATCTTTTGTTTAGAGGTTTCCCCGTGGGTAAAGTCGCTTTATATGATTTTATACTTGAGACAAAATATAATTATTCTAAAGATCTTTCTGATGATCAAAAAGATCTGTATAAATTGTATATAAAAAATACTGCTCTTACAGTAGTTATTACAGATCGTATCTGTAAGCAATATAATCCATCATTATTACTAACTTTTAATGCATATGCTCAATGTCAAGCGGCTCGTTATGGTGCTCATATAAATGGAGTGCCTAGGATGACGATGACATATCCTTCACATCTTAATGTTGATGCTTCTAGATTTGTTATATGGAAAACGACCTCATGGTTTTGGCGTTACAATCATTGTCAAAATTGGAATACTGAAAAAAATACCCCTATTAAGAAAGAAGATGTTGATGCGTGTTGGGATGATGTGATATTTCGCTTGTATGGAACTGGGTCGCATATTTTTTCTACTCATAAAAAAAATAATCCAAGTTTAATATTTGAAAAATTAGGATTATCTGTTCATAAAAAAAAGATAATTGTTTATACAAGTAGTCAAGACGAAAGAGAGGGTGCAGAGATTCTTATGCGAATATGGGGGGAAGATAGTGGTGTTCAAGATGCATTTTCAAATCAAATTGAATGGCTTTGCATGTTGCAAAATTACGCATCAAATCGTGATGATATAGAGGTTGTAGTACGTATCCATCCTCGTGAAGGTCATCGAAGGGATAAATTTGATTCTCACCATTTAAAACAATTGAAAAAAAAATTTTTAAGAAATACTAAAAATTTTACTATTGTTTGGCCAGATGATCCAATTTCAAGTTATGATCTCATGGAGTTAGCTGATATTTGCTTAGTGCCGTGGTCTCTTATGGGGCAGGAAGCAGCTAGATTAGGTATACCAGTCTTGTCTTTTACATCTAATATGTACTATCCAGATGATGATTTTATTCAAGTAGCAACTACACTAGAAGAATACAAAAGAAAATTAGATGCAATGATTAATTTTGAATTTAATTGGTATCATTTAGTAAAAGCAGTTAGGTTTTATCATTGGCGTATTCTTGTGCCTTCTTTAGATTTAGGAGATTCTGTGCCAGCCGATGTTCAAGATAATACCTTGTGGCCTGTAGCTTCTAATAAAAAGGTTGATGTAATAAATGATATACTTTCTGGTAAAAAAGATCTAATTGAACACAGTATTGAAACGTGGCATAATTCATTGTCTGTTGACGCCTTGGAGCAAGAATCAGAAGCGATGCAAAAAGGGATTCGTCTTTTTTTAGATAAAACATTTTATCCACCGATTTCTTATGTACAAAAATTTGGCATTTTTTATAGGTTGTATCATAAAATTAGAAAAATAGGTCTTCACGTCGTTGGTAAAAAGGTATTTAGAAAACAAGGATTGGTATATTCTTTTGTTGATTATAATTTAGAATTCACTGATGATGTTTTGAATATAGAAGAATTGCGTGAGAGAACTAAAACAGAAAAGAATTTACGGATTATTGTGGCAGATGGTTTATATGCAATTTTATTACACAAAGGTAAAAAAATTAGTAGGATGTCTCCAATGGTTATTCGACTAGCACGTTTGCATGATTATAAAAATAGTAATTTAAATAAGTAATTATTTTATGAATAATTCAACCAACAAAACTGGGCCAGTAATTCTGGTGTCAAAAGAAATTGAGTTTACTTTTCCTTTTGGTTATGCCTATTTAGCGGCATATTTAAAACAACAAGGAGAAAATGTAGAAATTCTTTTTAAGCCAGAGGATAAGTCTGAGTTTAGAAGTTTTTGTAAGAAATTAATTGAGATGCAACCACTTGTTGTTGGTTTTGGTTCGCTTTATCCAGATTTGTATGATACCAAAGAGTTTGTAAAAATTTTTAATGAAGAAGGTTGTAATTTCCCTATTGTTATTGGCGGTCAAATGGTTTCGCCTACACCAGAATTTGCCTTAGAAGTTACCGGAGCAGATTTTGGGGTAATAGGTGAGGGGGAAATAATTTTATATAATTTAGTTAGAGCATTAAGACAGGGTGATGATACCTCAGAAATTAGAGGTTTGGTTGTTCGTTATCAGGATAAGATAGTTCGTAACTTGCCGGGTGAATTTATTATGGACCTCTCTCAGTTACCAGATATTCCATATGATATAATTTCACCAGAAAAATGGCTTAGTATTGGTAGATATTATACTGGTATTGGTCAGCCTCATTGGCATTTTAATGACCGTGTCATTCCTATCCATGGAGGAAGGGGCTGTCCTTTTCGTTGTAATTTTTGTTATCATCACAGTACGCCTAGATATCGAAAAATTGAAGAGATGATGGCTGGGATTGAAGAATTGATTGAAAAGTTAGATGCTAATATGCTATATTTTGGTGATGATTTGGTATTGGCTTCTCCGGACAGGGCAAGGGGACTTATTGATTACATTAAAAAAATGAAAAGACCAATTGAATATTCTGTCTCCTGTCGTTTTGATATATTAAATAGAATTGATGATGATTTACTAAAAGAAATGAAGGATAGTGGTTGTCGAATTATGGGACTAGGAATTGAATCAGGGTCTCAAAGGATTCTTGATATTATGGATAAAAAAATAACCGTAGAGCAAATACTTTTTGGAATGAGGAGATTAAAAAAAGCGGGAATTCTTCCAACAGTATCTATTATGGTAGGGCAACTTACTGAAACGGTTGAAGATGCAGAGATGTCAATTAAGTTGATGTTACAGACATTAAAAGATAATAAAAATGTTAATTATTATTTTACCGTTGCTACCCCATTTCCTGGTACTGAGCTATATAGTATTGCTATGCAAAAAGGAATATTGAAGAATCATCTTGATTTTTATCAAAGATTTGATCCCTACGTTCAGTTTAATGGAGTTACCGTCAATCTGTCAAATATGACTGACGAAAAAATTGTTGAAATGCGTGATAAGCTTTGGAAAGTTTATGCAGATGAAAAAAAGAGATTAATTGGTAGACCAGTTAGATTGGTTGAATTTATTCGTAAAGCTGGTGCATGGATAAACAAAAGAATAGAATCAAAAATTTTTGGTAAACTACCAGATAATGTTATAGTGAAAATTATAAAAAAAATATATTATATAATATATGATTTCTGCCAAATTCATTTAGATAGCTTGCGATTAAAATTATTAGGATTAAAATAATATGAAATTCTCCCCCATAGTTCTATTTGTTTACAACAGACTAGAACATACAAAAAAAACAATTGAAGCTTTACAAAAAAATGATCTCGCAAAAGATAGTGAACTTTTTATATTTTCTGATGGATTTAAAGGAGAAGGTGACAAAAGTGAAGTAAACAAGGTTAGGTTTTTTTTGAAAAGTATTAGTGGTTTTAAAAGTGTTGCAATTATAAAAAGAGAAGAAAACCTTGGTTTAGCTAGGTCAATAATTGAAGGTGTAACAGAGATAGTTGGTAAATATGGGAAAATTATAGTATTAGAGGATGATTTGGTGACCTCTCCTTATTTTTTAAAATATATGAATGATTCTTTGGAGTTTTATAAAGACAATAATGAAGTAATTTCTATCCATGGTTATGTTTATCCCATTAAAGATAAATTACCAGAAACTTTTTTTATAAAAGGGGCAGATTGTTGGGGGTGGGCAACATGGAAAAGAGGGTGGGATATTTTTGAAAATGATGGTAAAAAATTATTGAGAGAATTAAAAGATAAAAAGTTAACAAAAGAATTCGATTTCTTTGGTACTTATCCGTATATGCGCATGCTTGAAAGTCAAATTTTGCGTTTAAATGATTCATGGGCGATACGTTGGTATGCTTCAGCATTTTTAGCGAATAAGTTAACTTTATATCCAGGACATTCTTTGATAAAAAATATTGGTATGGATGCCAGTGGTACTCACTCGGGTATAACCAATCTTTATAATGTAGACTTAGCAAATAATTTTATAGATATTGAAAAACAGGAAGTTAAAGAAGATGTTCAGATTAAAATTTCCTTTGCTAATTATTTTAGGGGTTTAAAAGAGAATAGTATAATAAGTAAAATCAAATTTATTATCAAAAAATTTTTACTATGTTTAAAAAAATAAAAATAATATTAAAAAAATTACTACCAGGTTTTATTTTTAGTTTTGTAGCAAGTTATCGTTATGGTTTTTTTGGGCCTTTTAAAAACTGGGAAGAAGCCAAAAAAAAATCAACTGGTTATGATAGTGATTTAATATTAAATAAAGTTAAAGATTCATTGCTTAAAGTAAAAAGAGGAGAGGTAGCCTATGAACGTGATTCAGTTTTGTTTGCAAAAAAAGAATATTCTTGGCCCTTGTTATCTATTTTGTTATTTATTGCCGGTAAAAATAATAATAGATTAAATATAGTAGATTTTGGCGGGTCTCTCGGTAGTACTTATTTTCAAAATAAGGATTTTTTAATCCATCTACCTGAATTGAAGTGGAATATTGTGGAACAGCCAAATTTTGTTAATTGTGGTAAGAAATATTTTTCCAGCATATATTTAGAATTCTATAAATCAATTAAAGAATGTTTAGTAAAAAATCAACCATCTACTATTGTTTTTTCCAGTGTTATAGAATATTTAGAAAAACCATACGAAATTTTACAAGAGGTTCTAGATTTAGATTTTCCATTTATAGTTTTTGATAGAACTACTTTTTTACAACAAGGTGAAGATATGATAACATTACAAAAAGTTCCGCCACAAGTTTACAATGCTAGTTATCCGTGCTGGTTCTTAAATAAAGAAAAATTGATAAAATTTTTATCAATAAAATATGACTTAGTAACCGAGTTTGAGGCTTTAGGAGGAGATATCAAACAACACAACGTAAGAGGACAGTATGGAGGTATGTTTTTTAAACTAAAAGATAAGTATGTATAATTTTTGTACGTTATTTGATAGAAATTACCTATACAAAGGTTTAACTCTTTATTTTTCGTTGTTGAAGAATTGTGATAATTTTCATATTTGGATTTTATGTGCGGATGAATTAACATTTTGTTTAGTTAAAAAAATGGATTTAACAAATGTTAGTTTGATTAAAATAGAAGATTTTGAGAATAAAAAATTGTTAAAAGTAAAAAAAGAAAGAACGGTAACCGAATACTCTTGGACTTTAGCCTCTAGCCTATGTTGGTATATGTTAAATAAAATAAACGATGGTGAAATGATTACTTATTTAGATGCTGATATGTATTTTTTTAATTCTCCAGATATTATTTTTGAAGAAATAGGTGATAGTTCAATTGCTATAGTCGAACATAGATTAAAAGGGGTAAGAAAAAAGTTGGAAAAATATGTAGGTAAGTATAATGTAGCTTGGGTGTCTTTTAGAAAAGATGATGATGGTTTAAAAGCTTCTAGGTGGTGGAAAGATAAAGTACTAGAGTGGTGCGGAGCTTATTTTTCTAATGGTAAAATAGGTGATCAGCATTATTTAAATGATTGGACTACTAGATTTAAAAAAGTATGTGTTATTAAACACGAAGGTGCTGACGTTGCGCCTTGGAATATTAATAATTGTAAAATAAGAGTTAATAATGGTATTTTTATTAGTGACGTGCCGTTAATTTTTTATCATTTTCACAATTTTTTATTAATTAATAATAATAAATATATTTCTTCAACTTCTTACCACATTCCTTTTGAAGCTAAAAAATATATTTACAAACCATATTTTTTAGAGATTCAAAAAGTTATAAATTTAATACATGCAATTGATAAAGATTTTAATTTTGGTTTTAAGAAAAGAAAAATTAAAAGGGTAATAGCAAGTTTATTGTTTAGTTGTCGTTTTTTTGATTATCTTTATATTAATTATAACCGTTATGCTTTAAAAAAAACTTATAAATAAAATGTAAAATATGAAAGAAAAAAAAATAAAAGTTAAAAATTCTGGTATTGTAAAATTAAATTTTTTTGATGATTTTCCAGATGGTAATTTAGTAATTATAGAATCTAAGAGAAATATACCCTTTGATATTAAAAGAGTTTATTATATAAATAATTTATTTAATAAGAGGTCAGTTAGAGGTAAACATGCACATAAAAAATTAGAACAAATTATATTTTGTGTAAATGGTAGTTTTACTCTTAAGTTAGATGATGGAAAAAATAAACAGAAAATAATCATGGAAGATCCTTACATGGGTGTAAGGCTTGGGCCGAAATTATGGCATGAAATGGAGAAGTTTAGTAATGATTGTGTTATTTTGGTCTTAGCTAATGATTATTATAATGAGAATGATTATATACGTGATTATGATGAATTTTTAAAAATAGTAAAATAAATATGAAAGTATCTTTTTTAGATTTAAAACGTGAATGGATTTTTTTTCAGAGTTCTTTTTTATTGGCATTTAAAGAATTTGGAGAAAATAGTGTTTATGTTCTAGGTTCTAAAGTAGAAAAATTTGAATCTGAATTTGCAAAATATTTAGGTTATAAGTTTGCAGTTGGTGTTTCAACCGGTCTCTCTGCTTTGGAGATAATTTTACGTTCTTATGATATTAAAAAAGGGGACGAGGTTATAACTGTAGCCAATAGTGCGGTGGCAACAGCTTTAGCTATTTCAAATGTTGGGGCTAAGCCAATTTTTTGTGATATTGGTGAAGATTTTTTAATTGATTCCAGCGAAATAGAAAAACTAATTACTAAAAAAACAAAAGCAATTTTACCTGTGCATTTATTTGGTAAAATTTGTGATGTTAAAAGTATTAATAAAATTGCTAAGAAGTATAATCTAATAGTAATTGAAGATGCTTGTCAAGCGCATGGTGCTGATTTTATAAAAGATTCAGCACTAAATACTAAAGCTTTTAGCTTTTATCCAACCAAGAATCTAGGTGCATTAGGAGAAGCGGGGGCTGTAGTTACAAATGATAAAAAAGTTAGAGATTTTGTTTTGTCATATCGTAATTATGGGCAAAATGGTAGGTATAATCATATAGTTAAAGGAACAAATAGTAGAATAGATGCATTACAATGTATATTATTAAGTTTAAAACTTAAAAAATTAAAAACATTTATTGCAAAACGTAGAGAAATTGCTAAAAAATATACCGATGTTTTAAAGAACATAGACAACTTGATTGTTAACAATTTTGATAGTAAATCTGCTTATCATTTGTTTGTAGTTAGGGTTGTGAATAAAAAAAGAAATGGGCTAAAAAAATATCTTGAGAATCAGGGTATAGACACTTTAATACATTATCCATCTACAATTTATAGGCAACCTTGTTATAAAGAAGAGTATAAAAAAATAGTTTTAAAAAATACAGATAAATTTCAAGAAGAAATTTTATCCTTACCATGTCATCCATTTTTGTCAGAGAAAGAAGTTGATTTAGTTATAAAATATATATGTAAATATTTTAAGTTATAAAAATATGAAAATACACCTAGGGTGCGGCGGCACATATTTAGATGGTTATACCAATATAGACTATCCTGTAACCGATAAAACAATAATGAATGTTAAAGCAGATATCTATCAAGATATTACTACTTTAGAATACGAAGAAAATAGTATAGATGAGATAAGGAGTCATCATGTTTTTGAACATTTTAATAGAGTAGATGCTTTGAGAATGTTAGTAAAATGGCGTAAATGGTTAAAACCAGGTGGTAAATTAATAATTGAGACTCCAGATTATTTTTGGTGTAGTATCTTAATGCTTTTTACAACTTTTAAATTTAAAATGGAATTAGGTAGGCATATTTTTGGTACTCAAGAAGCGCACTGGGCAAATCACCTAGATTTTTGGTATAAGGGAAAGTTTAAAAAAGTATTAAAGAAAATGGGGTTTTGTAAATTTAGTTTTACACATCCAACATATAGGAATTTATTACTAAATATAAAAGTAGAATGTTGTAAAAAAGATTTAGATGTTGATTATAAAAAAGAGATTGAAGGTATGCTTACATGGTACATATTAAAACAAGAAGATAAACAGAAATTTTTAAAAAATTGGCTATAATAAATTAATAAATATATGACAATAGTAAAATTAAAAGGTGGTTTGGGTAATCAGTTATTTCAATATGCATTTGGAAGGTATCTTTCTGATAAAAGAAATGAAGAACTATTACTAGATATAGATGCTTTATTTTCTAAAGGTGATACATATCGTCAATATGGTTTAGATCATTTTAATATTAAAGCGAGAATTGCCACGCACGAAGAAGTTAAAAGTTTTAAAGATTCACTTGGTCCAATATCTAAGCTAATAAGAGGGTTTAAGACTAAGATTTTAAGAATTCAAAATATTGGATGGAATCCAAAAGTTTTAAACTCAAAAAAAAGTTATTTTGATGGTTATTGGCAGAGTTATAAATATTCTGAACTCATAAGAGAAGAATTGTTAAAAGAATTAACACTTAAAGAACGGGTGGGCAAAGATTGTTTAGATATTTTGGAAAAAATGAATAATACAAATTCAGTATCTTTACATATTAGGCGAGGAGACTATGTTACTAATGCAAAAACCAGTAAGATTCATAATATTTGTGATTTGGAATATTACAGGAAAGCTATTAAAACAATTGTTGAAAAAGTAGATAATCCAAATTTCTTTATTTTTTCAGATGACATTGAGTGGGTAAAAGAAAATTTAAAAACAGAACATCCACTTTTATTTGTATCAAAACCCGGGATGAAAGATTATGAAGAAATTATATTAATGAGTAAATGTAAACACAACATCATTGCTAATTCTAGTTTTAGCTGGTGGGGTGCATGGCTTAATAATGGTGAAGGAAAGGTAGTTGTTACTCCTGAAAAGTGGAATAACCATCATCAGAAAGAATATGAAGATTTAAATCCAAAAAGTTGGATAAAAATATAATATGGAAAATCTCAAGGTTAGCATAAACATAATTACAAAAGATAGAGGTAGTTTTTTAAAAGAAGCTATTGATAGTATCTTGATTCAATCTTTTAAAGATTGGGAGATTGTTATTATTGATAATAAGTCAAAAGATAATACCAAAGAAATTGTTGAAGACCATATTAAAAAAGGTACGCCGATTAAATACTTATATCAGACAGAAGATTTAGGAATATCAGAAAGTCGTAATTTAGCCTTAAATGAATCAGATGGAGAATATGTAGCAGTATTAGATAGTGACGATGTGTGGTGTGATGAAAAAAAACTAGAAAAACAAATTAAATTTTTAGATAGTAATACTGACCATGTGTTGGTAGGTGGTAATGTGGTTTTGATAGATAAAAATAGCAAAGAGATTGGTGAAGTAAAAAATTTATTAGATAATAAAAAAATTAAATCAAAAATTCTATTTAAAAATCAATTTTCTCATTCTGGTGTATTATTTAGAAAAGATGAAACTTTGGATGTTGGCGGTTATGATGAAAGCTTAGAAATAGGTGAGGATTATGACCTGTGGTTAAGGTTAGGGCTAAAAGGAAAGATAGCTAATTTAGAAGAAAAAGCGTTAAAGTATAGAGTACATAGTGGGAATATTTGTAGTAAAAAACGTGACATTGCTTTTAAAAATAATATTAGAATAATTAAAAAATATAAAAAAGACTATGATAATTATATACCAGCATTGATTAGAAGGAAGATTCGTTATGCTTTATATAATTTAATTCCATTTAAATCATGAAAATTCTATATTTAATAACTAAAACAGAGTTAGGTGGAGCACAATCACATGTTGGTGATCTGTGTGAGTATTTTAGTAAACAAAACGAAGTTGTTGTGATGTCATATCCTGGTGGCTGGCTTGAAGATGAATGTAAAAAATTAAATGTTAAATTTATTCCAAATACCTATTTTTCAAATAGCATAAACCCGGTAAACCTGTTTAAAGCAACCAGTGAAATTAAAAAGGTTTTAAACATAGAAAAACCAGATATTGTTCATTGTCATAGTTCGGGAGCAGGATTTTTTGGTAGACTTGCAATAAAAAACCTAGTTCCAACATTATTCACCGCCCATGGTTGGGGTTTTAATACCGGTGTTCCATTTTTACAAAAATGGATTGCCATATTTTCAGAAAAATTTGTTTCTAGATACTCCGAAAAAATAATTAGTGTATCTGAGTTTGTTAAAAACTTAGGTTTAAAGTATAAGATTGCAGGTAAAGAAAAATTTGAAGTGGTATATAATGGGGTAGGGGTTGATAAAAGTATCAAAGAAAATGGTAATGGTAAAATTAAAATTATCTTTGTTGGAAGACTGGCAGAACCAAAAAATCCGTTAGTATTATTAAAAGCTTACAATCAGTTGCAAAATGATCTAAAAGAAAAAACAGAAGTTAACATAATAGGTGATGGTCCTAAGAAAAAAGAATTAGAGTTATTTATAGAAGAAGGTAATTTAAAAAATATAAATCTACTCGGGAGTTTGCATAGAGAGCAGGTTTTTGATAGACTTAACAAATCAGATATATTTGTATTAGTATCTGCTTATGAGGGGTTGCCATATACTATTTTAGAAGCAATGAGCGTTGGTTTACCAATTATCGCATCTGATGTAGGTGGCATTAAAGAGATGGTAGAAAATGATGTAAATGGATTTTTACTAAAAAATAATTCTGTTAAAGAATTAAAAATAGTATTAGAAAAATTAATTGAAGATAAAGGTTTAAGAGAAAGAATGGGTAAAAAATCTATAGAAGTAGTATTGGAAAAATTTTCAATAGAAAAAATGTTAAAACAAACAAAAGATCTGTATAATAAAATTTTAAAGAAATAAATATGCGTATATTATATATAGGAGCTGGTTTTGTAGGGGCATGTTCGGCAGCTGTAGCAGCTGATAGTGGGCATGATGTTTTGGTATATGATATTGATGAAAAAAAGATTAAAAATCTAAGTTCGGGTGACAGAGAAAAGATAGAAGAATCTCTTTTTGAAGAGGGCTTGTCTGATTTATTATCTAGAAATAAAGAACGTCTTGAATTTAGTTTAGATTATGAAAAAGTAGAAAAGTTTTTAGATGATTGTGATGCTGTTTTTATGTGTTTGCCAACTCCTGAAATAGGTGAGACTGGAGAGAGTGATTTGAAATATTACCTTGATGCAGCTGACAAATTAGCAAAATCACTTGTAAAAAGAAATGGTGGCAAGCAAGAAAAACATATTGTGATTGTAAATAAAAGTACAGTACCAATTGATATGGTAGATAAGACAGAATCTATTTTTGAGGGTGTTGGGGTTAAAAAATTTGGAGTAGTTTCAAATCCGGAGTTTTTAGTAGAAGGAAAAGCAATTCAAGGTTCTTTAAAACCCGACAGAGTAGTTATTGGTGCTTGGAAAAAAGAGGATTTTGAAATTATGAGAAGTGTTTATGAAAGATTTTATACATCACCTACAACAACTTATATAGAAGTAAATCCAAAAGAAGCAGCAGCTTCAAAACTTTTGGCTAATTATTACCTATTACATAAATTACTCGCGTGTTACAACGTAATTGGAAGAGTATCGGAAACATTTGAAGATTTAAATTTTGAAAATTTAAGAAAAATCCTTTCTTCTGATAAAAGAATAGGTTCTTGGGGCCTTTACGATAGTTTATATGCTGGAGGTAGCTGTTTAGTAAAAGATATTAGGTCTCTTTCTCATCAATTACAAACTGCAGGTGCGAGTGCATCTCTTGTCAATGAAGTTTATTCTGGCAACAAACAACAGTTAGAGCTTTTTATTAGTAGAGCAGATAAAGATGCAGGTTTTGATTTTAAAAATAAAAAGGTTGCACTTCTCGGGACGGCTTTTAAACGTAGTACAAATGATATACGTAATAGTGCAAGTATTGATTTGGCTAATGTTCTACTGGAAAGTTCTACAAAAGAAATTAAAGTCTATGATCCGGCTGCAATGGATAGTTTTAAAATATTGTTTCCAGAGAGTGGTAGTGTTAAATACTGTAATAATGAATTTGAAGCTATAGAAGATGTTGATGTGATAATTATATCAACAGACTGGCCTCAATTTAGAGGGTTGGCAGATACATTGATGACAGAGTTAAAAAATAGACCACTTATTATGGACGGTCGCAGGATGCTTCAACATAGATATGATGATTTACAAAAGGCTGGTTTTGATATTATTGCGGTCGGTAGCCCGTTTATAAAAGGTAAAAAAAGTAAGAATTAATTCTTACTTAAATTAGATTCTGAAACAAGTTCAGAATGACAAAATAATACATATTATTATGAAATATATAGTAACAGGTGGAGCTGGTTTTATCGGCTCTCATATCACAGATAGATTAATTGACCTAGGTCATGACGTGGTTGTGGTTGATAACCTATTGCTTGGAAAAAGAGAGTTTGTAAATCCAAAAGCAAAATTTAAAAAAATTGATATTAGGAATTTTAAAAAGCTAAGTAAAGCTTTTAAAGACGTTGATGCAGTTTTTCACCTGGCTGCTGATCCTCGTTTACAACTTTCTATAGAAGACCCAATCACAACTCATGAAATAAATGTGACTGGTACTTTGAATGTTTTAAAAGCGGCAGTGGATAATAAAGTAAAAAAAGTGGTTTTCTCTTCATCTTGTTCTGTATATGATGATGAAGTAGATTTGCCAATTGGTGAAACTGGTAAAACACAACCTAAGAATCCATATTCAATGCATAAATTAATGGGAGAACAATATTGTCAGTTGTTTGGTGAGTTGTATGGTTTAGAAACTGCAGTATTGCGATATTTTAATGTGTTTGGTCCAAGAAAATTAAATACAGGTAGTTACCCGATGGTAATTCCAATATTTTTAGGGCAGAAAAAAGAAGGTAAAAAATTAACAATTGTGGGTGATGGAAAACAAACACGCGACTATATCTATGTTAGCGATGTTGTAGATGCGAATGTAAAAGCTCTGGAAAGTGATTTAAAAAATGGAGAGGTGATTAATATCGGGGCAGGTGTACAAACAAGTGTCAATGAGATTGCAGAGTTGATTGGTGGAGAAACAGAATTTTTAGAACAAAGACCTGGAGAGATGAGATTTATTGAGGCAGATAATAAAAAAGCAAAAGAGGTTTTGGATTGGGAACCAACAGTTACTTTAAAAGACGGGATTGAAGAATTGAAAAAAGACTGGGGTTTGGTTTAAAAAATAAAAGTTATCCACAGAAGTAAGGTTGACATCTTTGTTCGGTTTTTAAAATTGTGGTATAATGAAAATAATAAAGTAAGCGAGGGAGGAAAGAATATCCTGGCATCATGCTGAGGATGTTCTTGTTTAAAAATAAAATTGACTTTAAATTAAAAAAGTATATTTATTTAATCTCCCCCCAAACTCTATCCTTCCCTTCGACAAGCTCAGGACAGGCTCTCGGAAGGGACAAGAATGGAACGGTTTTATTTAAATTACCCATATCAGAATTAGAATATTTGACAGAGGTATTTTTTATGATATAATAATTACACTAATTATTTCTTATGGAAGAAGACGTTAGACAAGAATTTAAGAAGCAAGAAAAACGATTTGATGAATTGATGGAATTTTTGGTTGAAAATATGGTCACTAAAGATGATTTGAAGAATTTTGCTACTAAAGATGATATTGCTAATATGGCTACTAAAGATGATCTAAATGATTTAAGAGATGAACTTAAAGATGAAATAACAGGAGTGATACGTAGACAAGAAGAAGGTTATGAAAATTTAAGTTTACAAATACAAAATTTAAAGAAACAAACTTTTGATGATATTAATGCAAATACAGGTGAAATATTTAAAATAAAGGATGAATTAATTGGTATTGTGCAAAATTTACAAATAGCATAGAATATTATGAATAATAAAAAAGAAATTAAAAAAGAAAAAATAAGAGAAGAAATAAAAAGAATAGAAATTTTAGTAGCTAATTTAGAAAAAAGAAATAACAATAAAGAGCCAATAATGAAATTAGAATTTAAATGGATTAGAGATAAAATAGCAAATATTGATAAAGAAATCACAGCTCTTAAATTATTGACTGTTTAATATATTATAAATTTAAAAAAAGTATGACAAAAAAGAAGAGGGGAATTTTGGCGGCACTGGTTTTAATAATCGGTGTTTTATTTATTTTAAGTTTTGCGGGGTGGATGTTGGAAAAACAAGATCTTGTGGCGGAGGGTTTGGCAAAATCAAAATTTCCATATGTAAAATATACGAATGAAGAGTTGGTTAGTATTTATAGGGATGATTTAACAATGATAAAAACAACTCAATCTCCAGAACAAACTCATAAATTATTTATGTTTCATTTGAAAGCTGGAGAAATTGATGAAGCAGTAGAATGTTGTTTTAGGAGAGGGGATTGGGATAAATATAAAGAAGCTTTTAGAGTAAATAAAGAAAAAGGTGTTTACGATGTTATGGTGGAAGATTTAACTGAGATTAAGAAACATTTATTATTTGATGCAACGGCCGTATATGTATTTTCTGCTACCCCAGAAGAAGGAATAGAAAAGGTTGGTGGAACAGTAGAATTTATTAAAGACCGTTCCGGTAAGTGGTTGATTAAGAGCTTTTAATTCCCTCCTTGAGGAGGGTTAGGGAGGTGTTAGGTGTGATGAATATAGGACATTTAATAATATTGTGTATATTTGTTAATAAAATAATTTGTCCACTCGTTGTCATTCCGACCGAAACGCAACGAAGTGGAGTGCAGTGGAGGAATCTCTTAAGGTAAGAAAGTTAATAAAAATAAGTTTAAAGTTATGAAATTAAATAGGGGGTTTAAAGTACAGTTTTTGGCTGTATTTTTGTTTTTAATTATTTTTTTACCATCTAAAGTTGGTGCTTGGGACACCAATGTTGGTCATCCAGAAATAGTTAACTTAGGAGTAGAAGTATATAATCAAAATTCAGATCAAAAGGTAACTACCGAACAATTGGGTTGGTTAAAGCAAGGAGCTATGCAAGAAGACACACCACTTCGTTGGTTTAATCATTTTTATGACCCCGTTCGTAATATTGGTTTTAAAGGAATGTGGTCAAAGTCAATTGATTGGACAATAGATTCCAAAAAGCAAAGAGATTATGCAATGGGCGATAGGTCATGGTATCGGGCGATAGATCAATACCAAAATGAAAATTACGAAGAAGCTTTTAAATCCTTGGGGCATGTTTTGCATTTATTAGCCGATACTTCTGTTCCTGCCCATACTCGAGATGATTCTCATCCTGAAGGAGATTCTTTAGAACAATTTGTTAAGTATAATTGGGAAGAAATTAAAAAGTATCTATCTCAAGGAGAATTTAAGCAAGTAGGTGATTTACATGATGCTTTTTATGATTCAGCGGTTCAAACTAATTCAGGTTTTTATTCTGACGATACAATTGAGAGTGAAGTTTATAAGAAATTAGAGATTGAAGATTATGAAGAATTCGAAATAGAAAATGAAAAGTTTTATTTTGCTAAGCCAAGTGATGGTAAAAAACTTTTTTATACAAAAACTAAAAGTAGATGGGAAATTGATTCTGAAAAATCTCTTAAAAACCACCAAATCCTCTTAGATTATACTAAAAAACTCATTCCCCAAGCTAGTGGATATACAGCTGGGGTGGTAAAACTTTTTTTTGAAGAAGTACAAAAAGAACAAGAAGTAGAATTATCAAAGAATGCTAAAGAAGGAATTTTGGGATGGTTCAATCGTCGAGTTGGGAATGTTATTTCTATTGGAAAAGAATTATTTGGGAATGATGACTTTTACAATCCGGTGATGATGCCGGTTGGGGCGGAGGAAGGAGAAGAGATTAGTTCGCAGGATAGTGAAAGGGATCCCTCGGTTCCTCAGGATGACAGTGGGGAAGAAAGTGTGGCAACCCCTCCTAGCCTCCCCTTAGAAAGGGGAGGGACTCAAGAAGTGGCAACCCCTCCCCATACCAGTTCGCTACGGGGCGAGCCTAGCCTCCCCTTAGAAAGGGGAGGGACAGACCCTGCAACAACTACATCTAATTACGAAGTCGTCCTTGTTCAGAGAATTATAGATGGGGATACTTTTGAAATAGAAATTGATGGAAAAAAGCAGTCAGTTCGTATAATCGGCATTGATACTCCAGAAAAAAAGAGGTGTTTTTTTGAAGAATCTAAAGTAAAGGCCGAAGAATTATTATTTAATGAAAAAGTTAGATTAGTCAAAGATGATATTTTGGGAGATAAAGACCAATATGGGAGACTTTTGCGTTATGTTTATCGAGAAAAAGATGACTTGTTTTTTAATAAAACTATGATTGAGCAAGGTTTTGCTAAAGAATATAATTTTAAAGGGCAGGGCTATAAATTTGTATATGAATTTGAAATAGCAGAAAGATTAGCAGAATTACAAAAATTTGGTTTGTGGTTTGAGTGTTATAAAAAAGATGAGCCTGTGGTTGTTGCTACTACAACCCTCCTATTAGATACGGCTTCGCCTACTTCAACTATTCCGGTTGAAGATCTAACGGGACAAGCAACAACATCTTATAAATATTCTGGCGGAGGAAGTTCTTCTAGTAGTTCGTCAGGAGGTAGTTCAAGTAGTGGAGATGATTCAGGTGGTGATGACGTTGATGATGGAGATGAAGAGATCCTGAATCAAGTTCAGGATGACAACAACATTGATTCACCAACTTTAGATTCTCATTTTGATAATACTATTTATACAAATACAACAACCATAGAAATTTTGGGAATAACACCCACAAATACCGAAAAATTATTTTACTATCACACAACTTCAACAGAAAGTATGTGTATATACATAGAACTAAGCATAGACATAAATTCTTCTAGTTTTTCTTGGAATAAAAACTTTGATTTAACAAATGGTCATAATTATTTTTATTTTCAATCCCAAGATTTAGAAGGAAATACTTCAACTTTATCTAACCCAGCTCATATTATTTTCGATACAGAAGTGCCAAGTATTCCAGAACTTCAAATTCAAAATAATTCTGGTTTTAATTCGCAAGAATTGTTAATTACCGCCAGCTCAACCGATGATTTTTCAGAAAATTTATTTTATGACTTAAATTATTCCACTAATACTTTGGATTGGATTTTGTATCAAGAAAATTCACCCACAGGTATTTTTAGTTTTTTCGGTGAGAGAGGAATTGAATACTATTTTCGCTCTCAAGCCGAAGATCAAGCGGAAAATATCTCCGACTGGAGTGAAAGTACAACTACAAGTGCAAAAATAGCTTGGAATCAAGATGTGGTAATCAACGAAATTGATTGGTCAGGTGCTAGGGGTGATTGGGACGCAGAGTGGATAGAATTTTATAATAACACTGATGAAGATATTAATTTAACAGGTTGGTCTATGAATTTTTCTGGAAAAGTGACTAATTTTGTAGCTATGATGGATCCTATTATTCCTGCTCATGGATATTTTTTAACAGAAAGAACAACAGATAGATCGGTAATAAGAATGGATGCGAATAGCTTACATAATGGAATATTAAATAATAATGGAGAAAAAGTTTTATTAAAAAATTCTAGTGGGGAAATTACCGATGAAGTGGATTGTTCTGGTGGATGGTTCGCAGGTGATAGTACTGGAATGT
>Ga0222658_1000041_pt1 | contig 93124 bp, 102 predicted proteins | sample AntAcemetagen476_FD_179830 | JGI IMG/M metagenome (GOLD analysis project Ga0222658, IMG submission 179830) | Saline water microbial communities from Ace Lake, Antarctica - #476 | ecosystem: Environmental > Aquatic > Non-marine Saline and Alkaline > Saline | place: Antarctica: Ace Lake... | reverse complement strand
AATTTGATTTTTTCATCTTCCACCACCACCACCACCACCACCACCACCACCTGCACCTCCAGCACCACCTCCGCCACTTCCACCTGCACCTCCACTAGCACCATCTCCACCACTTCCACCTGCACCTCCAGCACCATCTCCACCACTTCCTTGGTTTTCATAAATTTCTCTCCCTACACCAAATACATAATTAGAATCTTTCATTAATTCCTTAAGATATAAAACTTCTCGATCAAGAGGATCATCAAGATAAACAATAATAGCCTGTCGTTGAATTCCTTCAGGATTATCACAAGGCACAGAATCAGTTCCAACTTTAAATTTTCTATTTTTTCCAAGTCTAATAGCTAAAGCTTCTAATTTATTTATATCAGTAACTTCTATGAACTCTCTTTTATTTTCACTTTTTTTATCAGGAGTAACATCATATTTATCAGTAATATTATCTAAGATTAAAATTTCCCCATTCTCACCTTCAGAATAAAAACCCCTATATTGTCCACTTTGAAAATTAAAATCTCGAACTTCTTTACTTAGACCATAATGTTCTGGGTTTACGCCTATTTTTGTTCCTGTATCAAGGTTTGCTAAAATTTTTTTTAGATGTACACAACCAACTGCAGTCCACAACGATAATACAATAGCAGCACCTGTCATAAATTTTTTAGTCTTATTAAATCTAGAATAATTTTTTCCGTAGGTGTTATTTGTGTAGTTTACCATACATTTTCCCGCACCTCTGTACAAACTTAATAATGGTGACGGATTTATGTTTATAAATGTTTAGGTAGTAAAATTCAATGATCAAAATTAGTTTTTTAATAATTCCGATTAACTAATTACATTCCAAACTTTTTTCATATCTCTTCAAAGAGTTAATTATTTTTAATAATTCCTATTAAAATTAACTATTATAAATCTCTTCTAACATCACTATTTGCTTCTGATAATGTTTGCATTCCCTATATTTCCCATTAATACAATACTCTTCGCTTTCAGGGTCTTGTATGTGGGAACAAGGAAAGTCAATATGTCCAAAAAGACAAATGTGTTCAAGTTTTTTTTGTATCTGTGTTGCTTCTTCTAATTTATTTAGTTTTCTTTCTGTAGTGCTCATCTTTCCAAATAAAGTCTTCCAAGAAATATTTCTCAATATCTGCTTCGGTCTTAACTTTAATATATAAAAGTGCCAATTCTTTAAATATTTTGTTGTTCTAGAGAAGTCATTTTAATTTTTGCGAGATTTAACAACTATCAAAATTATTAATGATAAAATTAAAATTCCTATAGTCAAAAAGAAAATAAAAGAGTCTTGTTCTAATATTTTTTCTTTCTTCACTTTTTCACTAGGAATCTTAATAGAAATTGCTTCTTGAGATGTTTCAATTTGTTTAAAAAATTTTTCTGTAAGAACAGAAAATGTTTCTGATGCAGAATCCTCACCGTCGTCAAATATAACCTTTGCTTGAAGAGTATATCTCCCGTCTTGAGCTTCTTTAGGAATCTTAATATCAAGTGTTTTAATCTTTACATCATCTTTATCATATTCTTCTATTTCAAATTCGTTCCCTATTTCTAAAATGTTTAATGCAGAATTTGTTATTTCTATGTAAACATCCTCGTCGCTACTTCCAGTATTCTTAATCTTAAGCATAACTTCAACATATTTCCCAGAAGAAACTGTTTGAGGAAAAATTTCCATATCCTCAATGATTACTTTATGTTCTTCTCTTTCAATTTCAATTTCAACATAATCTGAATTACATCTATCTTCATCATCTTCAACAAAAACATAAACTGCAAAATTACTCCCTTCAACATCCTTTGGGATTTCAATTTCAAATTCAATTGTATCAGATTCACCATCATCAAGATTAATATTTTCTTTATCATCTTCAATAGATTCATCCTCATCTAAATCATATAAATAAACTTCAACATCGAAATCTAATTTTTCATCAAATTTATTCTCTATTTTTATCTCTGCTGTTATAATCTCTTCAATTTCAAAATTGTCATTATCATCAGGGTCTCTTATAGTTATTTTTATATTGTTATCTTTAATTTCACAAACTTCTGCATCAATAAAAGTAAAGACACATGCTGTAGAGCAACAAGAATCACTATCTAATGCGTCAAGAGACTCTCCTAAGCATATTTCATTTTCCTTACATATATCTCCTCCTTGCTGTGAACAAATTTTTGCATCTCCTATCTTAAAACTAGAAAAACTACTAACATAAAAAGTTAGGTCATTATTTTCATAGGTTATATTTGAACATATAGAATCTGGGCAAACTTGTGTTATACTTTCAGGATTAACAGTAAATCCAGAATCGTAATAGATAGTAGGTGTTTCTTCAAAATCAAGGTCATAAAAGGTGATTCTTGCAAGCATGTTTTTTAAACTACTTAATTGAATTGTATCTATTCCTAAAATGAGATTTATTATACTTGCATAATTATCTAAATCTGCAACATCTCTCAAATCAACAGGGTCTAAGAATTCAATTTTACCTATGCCTACTTTTTCTAAAATTAAGTACACAGATGATAAGTCAGTATCATTCATCCCAGTAAAATTAGTTGTATTACCATCAAAGTTGTTAGCTATTGGAATATCGCTTGTGATTAAATTCCATTCCTTTGAGTCACTTGCTAATCCGTCGCTTACCACAACAGTTATGTTAAAACTCCCAACTGCACTGTCGCTAAAAACATAGCTATTACCAAGTCCTGCTTCAACACTGTCTTTATACCATTTAACTGCAATTTCTGCTTCTGTATTGTCAGTGTCTTCCCAGACAATGCTAAAATCATATGTTTTGCCATCAGCAATTATTGGATTAAAGCCAGGAGAAAAAGAAGTAATTTCAGGAGCATCATTTATATTATTAACAATAATATATACTGTTGTTTCATCAGAAGCGCCATCATTATCATAAACTTTTATTACACAACTTGCTGTTCCAAAAAAATCCTTTGCCGGCTCCACGCCTAATTTTGAATCGCTTATACTGCAATCAACTTCATTAGTATTTTCGTTTGATACTACATATCTTTCAATTTCTCCATCATTATCTGTAGCAGATAGAGTAATATCATTTACAAATCCACTATCTTCGTCTATAGTTATATTTGCAAGAGGGTCTATCTGTGGTGGCTCATTAGTATGGCTAACCGTTACCTTTGCAATTTGGCTATTAGTCAATGTCCCATCGTTAACACTAATAGCTACAGAGTAAACTCCTTCATCTGTGAGATCAGTTTGCCATGTAAAATTACCTTCTCCATTATCTGTGAATCTTGTATCATTAATACTATATACTAAACTACTAGAATCAACATCTTCTGCATTAGAAATTATTTCTATTAAATCTCCTTCATTAACAACAATATTACTTATTTTAGAAAGAACCGGCGCATCATTTACTGGCTGAACCTCAATATAAAATGTCTTGCTATCTGTTCCACTGCCATCACTAACGTCAACCTTGCAACTTGCATCACCATACCAGTTTGAGGCAGGAGTAAATGTTATATTATTGCCTTCAGCACTGCAATCAACTTCTAAGACATTCTCATCAGTTATAGTATATGTTAGAGCTTGATTATCCAAATCTGTAGCGTTTGCTAAAACACTTCCAAGAGTATCTTCCAAGGTTGTCTGATTCCCAATATCTTGTAAAACAGGAGCTCTATTAATATTATCAACAGTGATGGTTATTGTTTCACTATCCCAATCTTCACCATCAGTTACATTGAATCCAACTTCATATTCTCCTGCTTGTGTGTAATCCGGAGTCCATGAAAATGATTGCGCAGAAAATACAGCTCCTCCAGACAAGCAAACCTCTACTTCTCTTTCATCAATGCTTAATTCATTATCATAGTTAATTGAAATCCCATGATAATTTGTATTCTTTTCAAACAAACTAATTTTCCATTCAACATCTTTGTTCTCTGCCCATGAATCTGAAACACTAATTGTTTCTGAATCTGATGTTAATATTATAGTCTCACATTCTTCTTGATTTGGTTCTAATTCAAAAACCAAACTAGACGGAGAAAAGCCAACTGCTATAACCCCGTTTAGCATTAATAAAAATAAAAAAATAAAAAATAAAAAACTCATTTTATGGTGTAGGGCCTGTTATAGTATATTCTATTGCTCCTGCTAACAACCCCGAAGGTGTTCCAACTGGAATACTCAATGAAGTAGTCCACCCAACTGGAACGTATGTGCATATATTATCGGAAACTACACAAGGCAAGATTGCCGATTGAGTTAAAGGAATAGCACCGTTTAATTTTAATTCAGTCTCAAACGGAAAACCAATTACATTTGCAACTTGCACGTTAACATCCACATTACTTCCAGTAGCATCAAAAGTGATTCCAGGCCCTTCAACATCTGTATTTCCAGGAAATAATTCTCCAAAATTAAGTGTCAATGGGCTTATTGTTAATTCAATATCATCATTAATTTCTACTTGAATATTTTGATTATCAAAATCTTCAATAATAACACTATTTAAAGTAACATCATCAATAAAGGCCTCTGATTCTGCTACCCAACCATCTACTTCAATTTCTAGAGCAACAACATTTGCAGTGCTATAAGTAGTTTTCCAATCTGCTAAAGATTGATGGTTCGGATCAAAAGTTCCATCACCGCAAGGTCCTGCTGGACCAGAATTAAGCCAAGCATAAGCAGTATTATCTACAATTCCTTTATCACCAAAAGTATCTATGCTTCCTAAAGGATAATCATTAGTATCATCACAATCATTTGGATTTACTTTTGCGTATTCAAATACTAATGCATCATCAGCAACATAATCGCCGTCTGTATCAATATAAATATCAACATGTGCTGCATAACCTTTTTCAACATATTGTTTCCAAGAAATACTTGTTAAATCACTTAAAGGAAAGTCATTATCAGGAAATTCTATTCTTACTCTCCCTTCATTATAGGGTGAACCTCCAGTTATATAATCTGCCCATAAATGCCCTGTTTGAGAGCCAGAAATAGAATGTTCTGTTGATAGTTCAGCTAAGGAAGTTCCAGCAGAAGATAAACTGTTTGTTGTTGTAGCAACAACAAAACTCATCATAAAACAAATCATTCCTAAAAAAACTAAAATTTTTTTCATACCTCTTTTTTTACCCCCTTTCAATTATATAAAATCTCTGTTAAACAGATTTTATTATGAAATTTATAATGTGTGTAACCATGAATTTGAAAAAAACTAATACAACTATCTTTACACCCTTTCTCAATCACCATAATTAAATTATGGTAATTTTCTTTAAAAGCATTATTGTCGTCGAGAGGCTATGTTTTGTTATTACTTAACTCCAATGAAACCTAAATCTAATCTGCATAAACAACCCCAGAATTTCTTAAATATTCACGATATTTTTCCTGAGACTTAGCATATTCTCTGCTATTAAGAAATATTGTTTGTTCATAATAAGGAAGAGATGCATCATTTATTTTTTCTTCAATTTCTTTTTCTGGTTTTTCTTCCATATATTTCTTAATATTTTTCCTTTAAAAGAATTATTGTAATGAATCAATAACTCCAACTCCCACATTGAAAAGTCATTATGGATATTTTTAATTTACGCTTCTCAATAACTCTCCCACAAAACCAATTTCCCCTCCCCATCTCTCAAAAACAAAGTGTCTCCAGAATTTGTCCAGACATAATCTTTCCTAATCCAAAACAATTCCCCCTTATTATTAGAAGCACTTTCACCAGAAACAATTACCTTAACATTCTCTCCACTTTCTAAAACAAAATAAGGAAAAACAAAATTCTTCCTACCTTCATCTTTAATTTTCCATCCAGTCAACTCGCAATCAAAATCACACTTGTTATGAAAAATAACAATTTCATTTTCATAATTAAATTCTTCTAACCCCATACAATTAGCACATTCATCCTTAGATTTTTTACACAAATTCTCCGAACACTCTTCCCACGCTTCCACAAAATCGTCATAATAAATATCTCTCCCAGAAGGAAAATAAAAATTAGCAAAACCATTTCTAACTAATTTTAAATTCAAATTTTCATTTTCAACAAAAACATAAGCAAGAATCCTATCATATTTGTCATACTTTTCTTTTCCAAACTTAAGTATAGTCGTCTTATTAAGAACAGCATTCTCTAAAAATTCCTTCGCCTCATCATAGTACTGCTCCCCTCTTTCAGGAGAATTAACCCCGAGTAGTCTTACGGAAATACTTTGCGAGGGGTTTTCGTGCCGGGAGCGAAGCGAGGCGGTATCTCCCACAACAACCGTGTCCCCGTCAATAACTCTTTCAACAACCACAAATTCTCCTTCATCAAAAAAATCAATAAACAAAGAATCTAAAAAACTATAATTAATAACAAATAATAAAATAATCAAACTAATTAAAACAAAAACATTTTTTTTCATAAAAATATATGAGTTAGATATTTAAAAAATAATGCAGGAGAAAGAATACCGAAGCATCCTACAAAAACCGAAGTTAATGCCTCCTACGATATTTGGATATTTTTAGACTATATAAATGTGAGTGATTATTTCTTGGTGGTAGCGAAATGTTAAAATAAGAAGTCCTAAAGATTTTTATATTCCTAATTTATTGTAGTTTTAAGCGAGGGTGCCGGAGTGGTCAAACGGGCTGCCCTTAAGAGGCAGTAGCTTAGTGCTTGCGCAGGTTCAAATCCTGTCCCTCGCATTCACGCTGTTGTAAACAGCGTAGGATTTATTTCTGCAATTCGCTTAGAATTTATTATGTTGTGCTTACGTTGGTTTCGTTCTACCACGCTTGGGAGGACGAGCGAGTGACTTGCTCACGACGCCGAACCCTGTCCCTCGCATATATGGCTGTAAGCCATATTTATTCTATGAGATTTGAACCCAAATCCCGAGCGATTTCGAGGCCTTAAAGAGGTCATGCCTGTGGTATGGTAGGCAAGAAATTAGTTTACCCAATTAAAGCCGTGCGAAGTCGGGAGTTGTCCCTCGCATATATGGCTGTAAGCCATATTTATTCTATGAGATTTGAACCCAAATCCCGAAAGTTTACACGAGGAGCAAAATAATTTTATATTAACGACGAGGGTGGGCTCGAGTTGCTCCCTCGCATTATAAAATGTTTAGAATTTTAATTTTCTTGTTAGTTGTAATCTCTGAATATTTCTAGATGATTCTTTTCTTTTAACCACATTTTGAGCAAGAATTTTGTGGTGTTGGCTTGAATTTTTCTTTAAAGTTTTTTCAAATTCTTTGTGTCCTATGTATTGAGGGTAAAATCTCTTAGGAGTATGTTGGTGCGAATTTCCATTAATAGTCCAATTATCATTTTGAATAAAACAACATAAACCTTCTGTGCATAAACCTAATCGGCTTTCATTTAGATTAGAAAGTTTTTGATAAAGTTTTCTTGCTAATTTATAAATCATAAAGTTTATTCGAAATTATAGTTTAAAAATATTATCATCCCAAACTATCTACTTTTTCTGCTCAATTTTTACACCCAACTCTTCAAGCCGTTTCAAATGCGCTTGCATAATTCCCTCAACATTCTGCATCATCTTAAACAACTCGTTTCTTTCATTTGCCAAAGTATTCAAAGCACCTTTATGAAATCCGATTTCTTCTGGCTTTGAAATCTGCGGCTGCACAGGTTCTTTTTTATCCAACGCCTTCTCTAAATTATCTGTATTTATTTTTTCCATAATTTTCCAAGAAATAATTCAATTATAAAACTTTCTATTTTCTTAAATCTTTAAATACAGAAAAACCAGTAACAGCACCCTCGCTGCATGCAGTCACAATTTGCTTCAATGGATTATTAGTAACATCGCCTGCAGCAAAAACACCCTCGACATTTGTCTTCTGTTCTTTGTCAACTTTAATATAATTCTTCTCTAATTTTATTCCAAGCAATTTAGCCAACTTAATATTTGAAATTCCTCCAATTTCAACAAACAAACAATCAAGTTTAATTTTGTTGCCCCCTGAAATCTCAACTTCCTCAAGCTTCTTCTCACCAATCAATTTTCGAACTTCTGAATTAAAAACAGAAACAATCTTTTTCTCTTTTTTAACCTCTTCAATCAACATTTGCTCTGCCCTAAAAAATTTATCCTTTCTATAAATAACATAAACTTTTTTCGCAATCTTCGCCAAAAGCAACGCAGAAGTCAAAGCAGCGTTTCCTCCACCAACAACACCAACAGTTTTCCCCTCGTAAAAATTCGCATCACAAGTTGCACAATAACTAATTCCTTTCCCAACCAATTCATACTCTCTATCAATACCAAGCTTTGTCCTATTTGAACCTGTCGCAATAATTATTTTTTTAGAAAGATATTCTTCTTTGTTTGTCACAATTTTAAAAAAACTTTCCTGCTTAATATTAATAACTTCTTCTTGTTTTATTTCAATTCCTAAATTTTTTACTTGATTTATCATTTTCAACATTAGTTCAATTCCACAAACATTTTCATAAGAAGGAAAATTACAAATTTTGTGTGCTTTTGTAGCAGTTCCCCCATGCAACATTCCAATCACTAAAGCATTTACTTTATATCTTGCAGCATATAATGCAGCAGTTAGACCTGCAGGTCCAGCACCGATAATAATTAAGTCATATCTTTTACCTATTTTCATAAGATATAAAAACAAAGATATCTTATAAAGTTTATGAAAGAGTTGATTGCAAAAATATTACAAAAGTCTTTGAAAGAAAAAAAAGTGGAAATTGAAAAGGAAAAAATAATTAATTTGCTAGAAATTCCACCTTCCACAGAAATGGGAGATTATGCTTTTCCCTGCTTTTCCCTAATTAATGAACTCAAAGAAGAACCACATCAAATTGCAATTGAGTTAAGAGCAAGAATTGGAAATCCTCCCACAGATTTTGAAGACATACAAACTGTTGGACCATACATTAATTTTTTTATTAATCATAGAGAACAAATTTCTGGATTCTTAAAAGATGTTTTAAAAAAAAGAGAAAAATTTGGTAAATCTAATTTAGGAAAAAGAAAAACAATTGTTGTTGAGTTTTCATCTCCAAATATTGCAAAATCTTTCGGAATTGGGCATATTCGTTCCACAATAATTGGGAATTCAATTGCAAATCTTCATGAATTTCAAGGATTTACAACAAAAAAAATAAATTATCTTGGAGACTGGGGTTCTCAATTCGGGCAATTAATTTTTGGGTATAAGAAATTTGGCAATTCAAAAGAATTTAAAAAAGATCCTCTTGGACATTTACAAAAAATTTATGTTAAAGTAAATAAAAACAAAAAATATTTAGAGGAATCAAAAGAAGAATTTAAAAAATTAGAAGAAGGGAATAGAGAAAATCTTGCATTATGGAGGAAGTTTAAAGAATTAAGTTCTTTAGAATTTAAAAAAATTTACAATTTGTTTGGAATAAAATTTGATGAAATTTCAAGTGAATCTGAAACAAATAAATATTTAGAAAAAATATTGAAAGAATTAAAAGAGAAAAAATTATCTAGAAAAAGTAAAGGCGCTTTAGTAGTTCATTTGAAAAAATATGGGCTTGAAACAGCCATTATTAAAAAAAGTGACGGAACAAGCATTTATTGTTTGAGAGATATTGCAGAGGCGATAAGGAGATATAAAAAATATGGGTTTAATAAGATGATCTATGAAGTCGGGCAGGAACAAAACATGCATTTTAAACAAGTCTTTAAAATTTTAGAATTAATGGGAAATGAATGGGCAAAAAACTGCATCCATGTTGGTCATGGGTTTTACATTGGAAAAGACAGGAAAAAATTTTCAACAAGAAAAGGAAAAACAGCTGATTTAAATGAACTAATAAAAATTACAGAAGAATATGCTAAAAAAGAAATTTTAAAAAGATTTCCAGAACTAAAAAAAGAAGAACTTAAAGAAAGAGTTTTGAAAGTTTCATTAGCTTCAATATTTTATGCAGACCTTAAGAATAATCGTGAAACAGACATTCTTTTTGACCCAAAAAAATTTGTGTCTTTTAAGGGAAATACCGGTCCTTATATTTTATATTCTTACGCACGAGCCTCAAGTATTTTAAAAAAAGCTAAAACAAAAGATAAATTTTCAGTTCCAGAAAAACTTGAAGATAAAGAAAAAGATCTCTTCAAAAGTTTGACAGAATTTCCAACAGTTGCATTAAAAGCATGTGAAAATTATAACCCGTCTATAATTGCAAATTACATTTATTCTCTTTGTAAAATTTTTAATGAATTTTATCATTCTTGTCCTGTTATTGGAAGTAAAAAAGAACCATTTAGATTAGCACTTATAGAATCTTTTAGACAGGTTTTAAGAAATGCTTGCAATCTTTTAGAAATAAAATTATTAGAAAAAATGTAAATGTTTAAAAAAAGAAAAACCATTTAAATTAATATGAAAGTAAAAGAGATTAAATCAAATACAAAAAAATTAAAGGAATCTGATTTGGCATCAATTATTAAAGAACTTCATTCTCTTGGCGAATTAATTAGAGCAAGACAAGAAGAAAAACAAGCTGTAATAAATGAATTTAATAGTGAGGATAGAAGATTTTTAGTTGGAAAACTTTCCCAAAGAACAATTAATTCATCAATAAAAAAAACTAGAGCAGAACTTAAAAGATTAAATCAAGAAATAAGAGATACAATAAAAGAATCTAAGGAAAAATTAAATGAAATTGACAAATTAATTTCAGCTCAAAGTCCGAAAAGATTTAGGGTAAGTTTATCCGGAGTAAGATAAGTGAAAGGAGGTAAAAGATAATGGTACAAACAAAAAAAATGAATGAAGCAACTTTTGCAAAACTTGTTAAAGAGTTTCACGCTGTTGGAGAGTTGATTAGAGCAAGACAAGAAGAAAAACAAGCTATTATAGATTCTTTTGGTCTTGAAAAGAAAAGATATTCTGAAGGAAAACTTTCTAAAAAAGCTTTAGAATCTTCTGTAAAAAAAACAAATAAAGAATTTTCAAGGCTTGATAAAGAACTTAAAAGATGTATAACAAAAGTAACTGTAATAGGAAACGCATCTCAAAGATTAGCTTCCCAGCAAGATCCAAGAATTTTCATAGCTAAAACTTCTGGAATTTTTTCATTTAATAAAAAAGCAAAAAGAAAATCTCCTGTTAGAAAAAAAAAGGTAAAGAAGAAATTTGTTCGGAGAAAAAAGTAGTTGAATAGAAAAAATTCAAGAGAATTTAATTAAAAATTTTTATTTAAAAAAGGGGTTTTTCAAAACCCCCTTAATTTTTTTAGGAATTGAAACTTTGGAAAAAATGTAAAATGATGTGTTTAGAAAATACTTTGGGAATTTTTTGTGAGAAGATTAACTTCCAAATTACTTTTTATGAAGAAAAAGGAAAATGCACTATAAAAAGAAAAATATGCAGGTATTGTAAATTTGAAGAAGAATATCTTTGCACTAAAAAAAATTATGTTCATTTAAGTCAGCCAATTTTTAAATTCGTTTAATCCAAAACTTATTTAAAGTGTTTTTCCGTCATCAAATTAATTAAAAGGAGGTGTGAAATGGCAAAAAAACAAGGACCAATGGTGCTACATTTTATTGCGTGGTTAACAGGTGTAATCGTTTCTTTAGCTGTAGGATTCGCAATGATTGGAGGAACTCTTTCCTTACCATCATGGCTTGGAGGACAAACAATTGCAATGTTAGCAGGATATATAGTTGTTATCACAACAGCATTAGGCGTTGTATTAGTAATACTTAAGAAATAGTTTTATTTTTTATTTATTTATTTTTTTAAATCAGAAGTCTGGGGGACTTCAACAAATCCTCTTTATTTTCTTATTCATATTTTTAAACATTTTTATTTAAATTTACCTCCTTTCAACATCTTTTTTATTGAAATTTAATAGTTAATATAGTCTATAAATGTTATTTTTGAATGCACTATTTTATAGGAAAATATAAATGATTATCCAAAAAAGAAATTTAGTTTGTATAAATGAAGTCATGTTTAATGTGATTTCTATAATTATTGTTTTAAAAAATAATGTGTTATTTAAAAGCAATAATATTTATAAACAATAAAAATTTGCATTTTTATTAAAAATGAGACACTTAATATATTTTCCAATAGTACATCTTAAAGAAGATCTTGGTTCCTTGAATGAGAATTGTGAAGCTTCTGGAATAAAAGAATTTGGGGAAGAACCATGGAACTCTCATATAAAAGCTGTAAATGGAAGTTGGGATAATATAAAAACTTATGTTGAAAACATGCCCTTCATTGATAAAACAAAAATTTATTAAGATGGACTGTCTGCTGGTGGAGAGCTTGGTAAGTTAATTTTAGAGAAAGGGGCTGAATCTGGAATTAAAAATTATCAAATAGTAATTGATTTGGTTAAAAGAGGGGGAAAATTAGAACAAGCCGAAGATAAAGATTTGCTAATACATGAAACAATTCTTTATGCAGTTGGACCAATATTTGATTCAGCAGACAGGTCTGTCACAAGAATGGTAGCAGTTAAGCAGTTTAACCACCTGCCAAATATAGAGAAAATTGTTGATGGATTTATGAAAAAAATAAAAAGGTTTGGTAGTTTTGAAGGTGCAAAAAGAAGATTATCTTATGAAAGAGATAATTTTATTGCACAAAGAATAAATGAAACTCTTCAGAAAAAAGGAATTGCTTTTTTTGGAGGCTTGCACTCCTTTGTTGATAAATTGGAAAAAGATATAAAAGTAGAAGAAAAAGGTTTTTTTAATGATGAAATATCGCAAAAATTAATTAAGGGATATAAAAAATGAAAAGACAGGTAAAATGGTAAGAAGTATCCCCACAAGGACTATGAGGCATGTATGGAATGGTGAAAAAGGCCTTTCAAGAGAAGGAAGAGACATTAAAAGATTTGGTTCTATACGTTTTGGAGTTAATCAAAGATCTTTACAACAAACAAGAGAAGAAGATTTTAAGGTAAATATATATAAAACCCCTAAATTAAGAAAGAACAAATTAAAAGTAAAGACAACAAATATAACTTACCAAAAAGAAATTTTTAAAACTAAAAATAATCTTGAAGTTATTCTGGATTTTAAAAATATACAATATCTCTCTGATAAATTTAGCAGGAGACTTGGAGTTTATAACATAGAAATTGTTAATACTAATTTATTTGGTGATAAAAGAGGAAAAAAAGGAATATTATCCTTAACAACCAAAGACGATATATTGGATATCATTATAAAATCTGAAGAAGAAACAATGTTTACTAATGAAATTTATTTACCAATGTGTTATAAAGATTTTAGTGTGAAATTAAAAAACAATTTTGTTATAGCACATTACGAAAATCATCTCACAATTGAAAAATGAGTAATAATGAACTTATTAAAAAAGTTGTTAAGGGTGTAGATTCTATCATGGGAAAGGGTTGGTTAAGTCATGCATTAAATAAAGATTATCGCAAAAATTCATGTGGATCACTTGACATGGAAATATATGAAAAAACATTTTACGATGGGACAACACATTCTTTTATTATTGCAAGGGACTGTAGACAAAATACCCGGATTCCAAACTTTAGAAATGTTAGTGAAGCAAATCCAGGGCGTATGGTTGAATATTGTATAGGTAAAAAAAATGAACCACCCAAAAGAATTGATTTACAGTTCATAAATAACCAACAACCATATCTTTTTGCACTTAATTTTGTTTTGGATTCTATTAATAAAATTGAATTAAAATATTTAGAGAAGGAAATGTTATAAAAATGAATTTAATAATGTAATTTATTTTAGGCATCTTACTTAACCCCCTTTCTCTTTTTATTTATCCTCCAGTTGGATCCATTTTATTTAACAGTCTTCATTTCTTTCCAAGCCAATTCAAACATTTGTTCTAATGCCTGAGCAAAGAATTGAGTATTTATCCAAATCCCAACATCATAGTTTGGATGGAACTTTTCGTCGTCAAGAAGCATAAACATTAACTGAGTAGAATCAATAATCATAAACCTTGCTTTAATCTTTTCTAAATTTCTAACCTCTGCAACTTTTTTTAATTCTCTTGCTACTTTTATATTATTGCTATCAATTGGAGCAGCTATTCTTATTTTAACTCCTCTCTTTTTACACTTTTCAAAACCAGGCATTAATGCTTCCATTTTTCTATTAATCCCTTCAGCTGTTGTCACAATTGTTATTGTTTTTTCAGCATCATTAACCATCATGTCCAAATGATTATAAAGATTCTGCCTACCCTTTAAACTTCCGGACAAATCAGATGGCTCAACAAATTTAATCCCTTTTGTAAATAATGTACTAAGTTCTTCCAAGACATCATCCCCTTTAAGAGTTTCCAACCTCTTTGATTTTTCCTGAGCATTTCTTATTAAGTTTTTCTTGACTCTCTCAACAACTTCTTCAGGTTTCAATGCAACAAATTTAATTGGCTTACCAAGTTTCATAATGATAAATCCTTTCTTCTCTAAACTTTCTAAAATATCATAAGTCCTAGATCTTGGAACATCAGAAATACTACTCAATTCTCCTGCGGTTGAAGTTCCTCGAGAAAGCAAGGCAGTCCATACTTTTACCTCATAAAGATTCAAATCAAAAATCTTTCTTAACCTACTCAAAAATTCTTCCTTTACTATCATGTTATTATATCTCCTTTTTTCTTTTTAAAGATTGTTATGTTAAAAGAGTAAACCAAATAAATTACTAAATGGTAGTTAAATAATCGCTATCCAACCTCTTTTATCTTTTATCTTAAACTCAATAATCTTTTTAAATCTTTCCTTATCAGTTGTGACAATTTCAATTTTTGATGAATTTGTTTTGTCTCGAACAAAATCTTTTCGCTTTTCCAAAATATTCCTAAAATTTTCATCAGCGACGATAAAAAGTTTAATCTTATCTTTTTTTACAAGTCCTAATTTTTTCCTGAATGCTTGAACTTGCCTTGTCATTTCACGTGCATAACCTTCTGCCTCGAGCTCAGAAGTTAATTTAGTGTCAAAATCAACTTTCAAAACTTCTGATTTTTTCCATTCAATTTTTTTGACATTCAACTGTAATTCAATTATTTTTTCTAATTCTTCATTTAATTTTTTAGAAAAAATTGTGGCTTTTGCAAGAGGCCACTTTAATCCTATTTTTATTTTGTCTCTTTCAGAAAGACCTTTTTCAATTATCTGGAAAGTAGTTTCAAACTCTTCTTCTAATTTTTTATCAATTTTTTTAACATCAGCCTTTGGCCAATCAGTTAGATGAACAGATTCTGATTTTAGATTGTATTTCTTTTTCATTTTCAAATACAAATCCTCGCTAATAAAAGGACAAGTTATAGAAAACATTTGTAAAATATTTAGTAAGTTTTCATAAATGACTTTGAAAACAACAGGGTCTTTTCTCTCCCTTGTGAATCGTATATATTTTCTGCTTAAATCTAAAAAAAGTTTTTCTATTAATTTTGGGGCATTGTCTAATTTATAATCATCTAATAACTCTGTGCATTGTTTTATAGTGGAATTAAGTCTGGAAAATATCCACCTGTCTTCTATTTTTAATTTCCCTAAATTTTTCGGAATCTCTTCAGCATAGTTTATCAAATAATTTATTGTATTGGATAAAACATCTATTTCTCTATATTTTAATTTAACTTCTTCCCATGAGAAATTCATATCTTCTCCAGCATTATTTGTAATCGTATAAAGCCTCATTGTATCAACGCCAAATTTATCAAGAACTTCATTAGGAGAAATAATGTTTCCTGAACTTTTACTCATTTTAATTCCTTGAAAATCCCTAATCATTCCGTGAGTGTACATGTTATTAAAACAATTTTCATCAAAAACTAAATTTGAGCAAAGTTGAAGCATATAAAACCATAATCTTGTTTGTTCTGTTCCCTCTAACACTAAATCAGCCGGCCAGAATTTTTTCATAAATTTTTTTTGATTAGGATAAAATAAACAATTCCACGACGCTGTTCCAGAATCAACCCATACATCTATAATGTCTGGAACTCTTTTTTTAATTCCCCTACATTTACATCTTATTTTAATTTCATCAATCCAAGGAATATGCAAATCTTCAGGTAGTTTTCCAGTAGATAATTTTTGTAATTCGGAAATAGAGCCAACTACAATATAATCTCCACATTTTTCGCATTTCCAAACAGGCAAAGGCACCCCCCAATATCTCTGCCTAGTAATAGAATTATCTTTAAGATTCTTTATCCAGGATTGATATCTTTCTTTAGTTTCTTTTGGAACATAATGAACTTTTTCACTTTGTTTAATCATTTTTGGAATAAGGTCTTCAATTTTGAAAAACCACTGGTTTGTTGCCCTAAAAATAATTGGCTTATGACATCTCCAACAAGTTGCATACTCGTGTTCTATAGGAGTTTTTGTAATCAGCGCCATTTTCTCATCTAACAACCCAATAAATTTATTATCATCTTTTTTTGCCACAAAACCTTTGAAAAATTCTTGAAATTCTCCTTTTTCATTTAAAGTATTAAATGGTCCGATTCCATATTCTTTTCCAACTTCAAAATCTTCTGGCCCGCAACCAGGAGCACAATGAACAAGTCCAGAACCAGTTTCCGTATTAACATAATCTTTACTTAAAATAACAGTATGGATATTTTTCCATTTTTCCTTTAAACTTTTATAATCAACTTCATTTTCAAGAGGATGTTTATATTCTAATCCATTTAATTTTTTACCTTTAAAATTTTCAATGATTTTATATTTCTTATCAATTAATTTCATAAGCGGCTCTACAAGTTCTTTTGCAAGTATCCAAACTTCATCTTCAACTTTTACTTCAACATAATCTACATCTGGATTTGCCATAACAGCCAAGTTAAACGGAATTGTCCACGGGGTGGTAGTCCATATAACCAAATATCTTGAATCAATTGTTTTGAATTTGACGAAAATAGAATTGTCTTTTAGGTTCTTATATTCTAATTCATGTTTAGCAACTGCTGTTTCACAATTACCACACCAAGTCATAACTTTTTTACCAAGATAAAGTCTTTTTTTCTCGTGTGCTTTTTTTATCAGCCCCCATTCGCCACTAATATATTCATTTGTTATTGGCATATATGGCTTTTCATGATCTAAGGAAACACCAATTCTATCAAAGTCCTTGTTCATTTGTTTCATCATTTCTATTGAAAATTTTTTACATTCAGTCACAAATTTTTCAACACCAAATTCTTCAATATCTTTTTTATCTTTGAGATTAAATTTAGTTTGGATTTTATGCGCTGTTGGTAATCCGTGCATATCATAACCTCCTCTATCCCAGACATTAAATCCCCTCATTCTTTTGTATCTTAATATTTGGTCTTTCAACACTTGGTTCCACGCTGTTCCCATATGAATCTTCCCTGAAGTATAAGGAGGACCATCCAGAAAATAAAATTTCTTGCCTGTTTTGCCTTTTTTTCGAGCCTTTTCAAGAATTTTTCCCAACTTCCAAAAATCCAAAATTTCTTCTTCTATTTTTTTAAAGTCATACATTTTAATCTAAAGATTTCTTATTTTTTAAATTGTTCTTCCAAAACTTCCTGTTCAACAAAATGAAGTTTACTAGGAATAACAATGCAATACGGCTTTTTCACATCTTCATATTTTTCAAGTTCTTTAATTGTTTTATAAGAAATCTTCTGACCTTTTGTTCCAAGTCTCTGGCATAAAATAATTTCCTTCAAATTTATCTTATTTTTTTCAATAGAAATTTTCAATTGATTTAAAGCATCCTGAAATTCCAGACCAATATCCATCAAAATCAAACTATGTGCTTTAATTGATTGGTTATCTCTCACAATTTTCATAAAACTATCTGGAGAAAAATTCTTTTCCCATTTTGGCATTGAAGCGACTTTCCCAAATTTGTAAAGTTGCAAACCTGTTTCAGCAACAGCATCCAGAATAGAAGCATTATAAATTATTTTATATTTAACTCCGCAATTTTTTGCTTCTTCAATTAAAGAAATATGTGTTGTAGCTGTCAACGGGCTTCCATAAATTAAAAGAACAATATCCGATTTTCTCGCTTCGTCAACAAGTTTCAAACTTTCAATAAACTTTCTGTCAGCAAGAACAAACTTTTTTCCAAGAATCTCTCTTAACTCCCCTTCTGAATACGGGAAATCAACAGTATAATTTTCAAGATAAACTCGTTTGCATCTCTTAACCACTTGCAACCCAAACTTTGAAATTCCATCAGCATTTAATCCAAGCCCGATTATATATAACATGATTTAATAGAAGAAAAAGGGTTTATAAGTTATTCTTCAAACTTTGGCTAGTAACAATTGCAATAAAGAAAAAACTAAACATCAAAACATCACTTCCAATAATTAACCCCACAGAACCTCCAATCAAACTTAGGATAACAATCAACTTAAACCATTTTTTCCCTAATTTTAATTCTTCTTTTGTCACGCGTGCAAGAAAAAAACCAAAAGGGAAACCTAGCACCAATACACAAATTCCTATTAAAAGATTAATCAACTCTACCATGAGAATATTTAAGAAACCTGGTTTTTATAATTAACCATGTACAAAAAATATTTAGTTGTTGCAAGCAAGAAAGATAAAGCTGGAATAAATATCACAACAAATTTATCTCAATTTAGAAAAAATCCTCTGATGTCTTCTATGTCTGGCGAGCCAAATTTTGATTTTTACCTTGTTGAAGAAGAAATAATTTATACCGAAAATCTGGATTTAGAAAAGATAAATAAATATGATTTTATAATTTTTGCTTCAAAGCACCAGTCAGAAAAAGGAGACAAATCTTTTTCTATTCACGCGCCTGGAAATCCAAGAAATGCGGAGTTCGGAGGGTTACCTAAAAAAATGTGCAAAACTTCTGCGCTTTTCCAAAAACAAATTTTTGAAAAACTAAATTCAAATGTAAAAGAACACAGCTTAGATGAAAAATACAAAGTAACTTTGGAATGCACCCACCACGGACCTCTGATTGACAAGCCATGCATCTTCATAGAAATCGGCTCCTCTGAAATAGAATGGACAAATAGAAAAGCAGGATTTGTAATTGCAAAAACAATAAATCAAATAATTCAAGAATTTCGTGAGAATCCTTATAATGAAGTCGCGATAGGAATAGGCGGACCACACTACTGCCCAAATTTCAACAAAGTTCAATTGAATTCTAATGTTGCAGTTTCACACGTAATCCCCCAATATTCTCTTCCCATTGACGAAGAAATGATAAAACAGGCAATAGACAATACAGAAGAAGAAGTTGATTTTGCTTTAATTGATTGGAAAGGTTTAGGAAATTCAGAAAAAAGAAAACAGGTTTTAGAAATTCTTGACAAACTTTATGTTGAGCATAAAAAAACAAGTGAGATTGAGAAGTGAACGCCCAGAGCAACTCCCGACTTCGCACGGGTTATTATTTTCAATTACTTCCTACCACAAAGTCGCTTGGATTCGAAATTTAATATTTGGGTTTTAGCCCAAAGTCCATGGGACTTACAGCCCTATATACGCCCAGAGCAGGATTCGAACCTACGCACCCCGAAGGGTCTAGATTAGCAATCTAGTGCGTTAACCACTCCGCCATCTGGGCTTTTTGTAATCAGCAGAGTGGGAACCACTCGTTTGACCACGCCTGGACGAACAAATGAAAACTTTATAGGAGTTTACTTTCCGCCATCTGGGCATAATTTTATAACATTAGTAAGGTTTAAAAGTTTAATTACATCCCAATTATCATAGCGAGGTGGAGCAGTCTGGAGTGCTCGTCGGGCCCATAAGCAAATCCGTAGGATTTTCATTCCCACGCGAATGTCGCATAGGAAACCCGGAGGTCGTGTGGTTCAAATCCCACCCTCGCTATTTAATATTGAACAAAGTGAAATATTAAGGGGTTTGCGAATGCCTAAGATTATAATTTCAAATTCCGAGCGATTTCGAACACAATCTTTTTATACCTCCTTTTTTTTCAAACCCCATGTTTAAACTAGGAATTGATGATGCAGGAAGAGGCCCTGTAATTGGGCCAATGGTTTTAGCTGGTTGTTTAATAGATGAGAAAACAGAAAAAGAATTTAAAAAATTAGGTGTAACAGATTCAAAAAAATTAACCCCGAAAAGAAGAGATTTCTTGGTTGAAAAAATAAAAGCACAAGCAGAAACTTTTGAGATTATAAGGGTGTCTCCAATAGAAATCGACGGCAACGGCGAGTCAAGGACAAAACTAAACGAACTCGAAGCAATAGCAACAGCAAAAATAATAAACAGAATAAATAAGGGATATAAAAAATTAAAAGTTGTAGTCGATTGTCCTTCAGTAAGTATAATTAAATGGCAGGATTTCTTAAAGACAAAAATAAAAAACCTTTCAAACTTGGAAATTTCCTGTGAACATAAGGCAGATAAAAACCATATATCTGTTTCAGCTGCATCAATACTTGCAAAAGATGTTCGTGAAAAAGAAATGACAAAACTAAAAAAAATTTATGGTGATGAAATCGGTTCTGGTTACACTTCTGATTTATTGACTCAAAAATTTCTTGAGAAATTCGCAGAAAAACATCAGGATAAGGGAATTTTTAGGAAAACCTGGATAACTTGGAAGAACGCAGTTAATAAAATAGGACAGAGGAAATTGTTCTAAAAATGGCTGCAGTAGTTACAATAATAAATTATCAAGGTAAGATTTTAATTGGAAAGAAAAGATTAGACTCTCAAAAATATCTTCGAGGAGAATGGCACATTCCAGGAGAGACTATTGAACAAGAAGAATCAGATAAGCAGGCGTTGATTAGGGGGATAAGAGAAGAAGCAGGAATCGAAGTAAAAGTTGGTAGATATATTGGATATCATATAACTCCTTCAAGTAAAAAAGAAGCTCGTTGGTATGAATGTTTTTCTGAAACAGAAAAGGTTGTTCCCGGAGGCGATTTAGAAGATTTGAAATGGATTTCAAAAAAAGATGTTTTAAATTTTTGTAGAAGTAAAGCAAATAATCTTTGGCCTAAAGAAGTTAAAGAGTATTTTCAATAAAACAACTTTTAAAAATCCTTATTCATTTTTGTCTTAATGGTATTCATAAAAAAACTGGTAATGTATGGTTTCAAAAGTTTTCCCAGAAAAACAGAAATACCTTTTAATCAAGAGATTAATATAATCTTAGGTCCAAATGGTTCTGGAAAATCAAATGTTTCAGATGCTTTATGTTTTGTCCTCGGACGGCTTTCAATAAAATCAATGAGAGCCGCTAAGGCAAGAAATTTAATTTTTTTAGGAACAAAATCAGCGTCCCCTGCAAAAGAAGCGTCAGTTGAAATTGTATTTGAAAATTCTGACAGGACATTTTCAATAGATAAAAATGAAATTTCAATAAAAAGGATTGTTAGAAGAAACGGACAGAGCATCTACAAGATAAACAATGAAACAAAAACACGGCAGGAAATTTTAAGTCTCCTCGCTTTAGCAGGAATAGACCCAAATGGATTTAATATTATTTTGCAGGGAGAAATCCAGAACTTTGTTCAGATGCAAACAGAAGAAAGAAGAAAAATAATTGAGGAAGTTTCTGGAATTTCAATCTACGAACTACGAAAACAAAAATCAATAAAGGAACTAGAAAAAACAGAAGAAAAAGTAAAAGAAGCTATGACAATATTAAGAGAAAGAACTGCTTATATGAATAATCTTAAAAAAGAAAGAGAGCAGGCATTAAGGTTTAAAAAACTTGAAAAAAATGTCAAGATTTTCAAGGCAAGCATAATTAATCATGATTTAATAAGGAAGAAAAAAGAAAAAGAAAAAATAGATTTAGAAATTCTCAAAAAAGACAAAGAAAAAGAAAAATACAAACAAGAAAAATTAAATCTTGAAACAGAAATAACTAATATTAATTCAAAGATTAATTTTATTAATTCAACAATACAAAAATCTACTGGATTGGAGCAGGAAAAACTTAATCAGGAGATTGCTGATTTAAGGGCAGAACTTACTGGGATGAAGGTGAAACTTGAAAATCATGAGAATAGAATTTCTGAAATAGATAGACAAAAACAAGAATTATCTCAGGCAATAAATGACAACGAGGTTTCAGTAAAGAAACTCCAAAAAGAATCCCCTTCCATAACTTCAAGACAAAAAGAAATTGAAATAAAAAAACAAGAACTAGAGAAATTAGAAGAACAAAGAAAAAAATTTTACATGATTAAATCTGAGTTAAAATCAATTAAAGAAAGACTCAATGACAAGAACTCTGTTCTTCAAAACTACACTTCAGAATCTAGGTTTTTGTTTGAACAAATTAAATCCATAGTCATAGAATTATTTGATAAAAACACAAATGCAGATAAAGTCGATTCATTAAAATTTTCTTTGGCAGAAAAAAGAGAATTGTTGGTTAATTTAAACAAAAGGGAAATAGAACTTGAAAAAATTTCCTACGTGAATGAATTAGAAATAGAAAAACAAAATACGTTAATAGAAAAAATTTCTAAAATGGACATTTGTCCTCTTTGTAAAAGCAAAATGACTGAAGAGCACTTGACTTCAATAAAAGATGAAACTTTTCCAAAGATAGATTTCCTAAAAAAAGAAGTAGAGAAATCAGATAAGGAATTAAGTGAGGTTTACATTAAAAAAGATTTGTTAAAGAATAGTATAGAACAGGTTGATTCTGAAATTTCAAAAAGAGATTCTGATATGATTAAACTTTCAAATATAGATGAGAAAAAAGAACAAATAAAAATCCTTTATGAAAAAATAGAACAATCAAAAGAAGAACTTTTAAAATTAGAAAAAAGGAAAAAAATTCTTGAAGAAATATTTGATAAGAATACAAATATTGAGCAAAAATATGAAATAGCTAGAGTAGAAATTCAAGAAGTTTCTTTAAGAAATAAGGAAAATGTTAATTCCGAGATTTCATCAAAGTTGAGAGAACTTGAACGTTCAAAAATTTTATTGAAGCAACTTTCAAGAAATGAAGAAGACCGAAACGATGAACTTCAGGAAATTAAGAAAATCATGAAAGAAAAAGAAAGATTGCTTGAAAATAAAAAGAAACAAGAAGAAGAATTAAGTAAGAAATTTCGGGAATTAATTTCTCAAGTAAATTTATTGCAGGGAAAAATAAGAGAGAATGAATTAAACATTTCACAAAAACAAAATGTTCTTTCAAATATTGAACATGGAATAAACAACTTCAAACTTGAAAAAGCAAGGATTGGTGCAGAGATTGAAGGTCTTGAAATGGAAATTTTGGAATTCCCTAACATTCAAATAATAAAAACAAACAAAGAATCTCTTCTTATTAATCTAAACAAAACCCGGGAAATTTTGTCAAGGATAGGTTCTGTTAATCTTCGGTCATTAGAAGTTTATGATTTTGTTAAAAAAGAATATGATATAATAAAAGAAAAAATAGAATTAATAAATAAGGAGAAAGAAGGAATATTAAAGATAATCCACGAAATTGATATTAAGAAGAAAAAAACATTTGTCAGAACTTTGAATGAATTGAATGAAATTTTCTCAAGGAACTTTTCAATGTTAAATGAAAAAAGCCAAGTTTCATTAGGGTTGGAAAACAGGAAGGACCCTTTTGACGGCGGTGTTGAAGTAATTGTGAAAGCAGGGCATGGAAAATACTTTGATGTACGTTCTCTTTCAGGAGGCGAGCAAACCATGATCGCCCTCTCGTTAATCTTCGCAATACAAGAACTAAAACCTTATCCATTTTACATTCTTGATGAAATCGACGCAGCTTTAGATAAAAGAAACTCTGGACGGCTTGCAGGGCTCCTTCAAAAATATATGAAGCAGGGGCAGTATATTGTAATTACACACAATGACGAGATAATTACAAACGCAACAACTCTTTATGGGATTTCAATGCATGATGGTATCTCGAAAATCATCTCTCTTAAAGTCTAATCTCCGTCATGCTCGCGACTTCCATGAGTGTTATAAAAAGTCGCACACCTGAACAGGAAGGATGGAGTGTGAGAGGAAACTTTGGTTTCCTTCAATGCATGACTGCATTAGTAAAATCATTTCCTTAAAAATATAATCTCTTTTTTAAAAATAGAAAAAGGAGAAAGTAAAAAAATTAAAAAAAATTAAAAATTAAATTTAGTAGTAACTTTCTCCGAATTCGTCTGTTTTTTCAGGTTTCTTTGTGATTAAAACAATTAAAACAATTAATAATACTAAAAATACTATTACTAAAATAACTGTTAAAATAACAACTGGGTTTGATACAGAATCTGATTCTATTTTGCTGTCAAAAGTAACTGTGCTAACAAGTTCTCCATTCATTGTGAAAACATTAACTCTAGCTTCACCTTCAGGTGAAACTTTAATTACTTTGCTTGAACCAGCAGGCACAAAAACAACACTTTCACTAACACTAGCAGACTCAGGAATAATCTTGTAACCAACTAATCTATTAGTAGGGTTTACAATCCACAAGTCATTACCAGAAGCGAAAACATTTGTTGCAAAATCATTCTCTATAACAATCTGCTTAACTTTTTCAAAAGTTACATCATCATTTGTAACTTTTACTTCAAGTGTGTAAATTCCAGATTCAACTTCAAAAGGTATCTTCAAAAAGATTCTACCACTTACTGTATCCTCATCATCTTCATTAGGAGTTCCCCAAAACTGACATATATCATCATCTGAACAGTCACCTTCTTCTAAAGGAGTTAAATCCCCAAAGTAAGATGTTTTTTCAATACCTAATTCAGATATGCTCGCAGTTACATACAAATCATCTAAGTCGTTGTAACCAACATTCTTAATAACAATGTCCACAGGAATAACATCTCCTGCTTCTATATTACTTGTTGTTGATATAGACTTAATTACTGGATTGTATGAAGGTCTTTGGACTCTCAAAACAATGTCTTCCCATTCTGACTTGAAATCGCCGTTCCATACTTTCACATTAAGTGTAAAGTCTTCGCTTAAATCTTCTTTAAGCTCAAAAGGAACTTGAATTTTCAATGTCTTCATGTATGTTTTTCCAGCTTCAACATCAAAAGAGTCTGTTCTTGCATCAATATCTAGCTTGTCGCCTTCAATTTCTGCCTTAACTCTAACATCAGTTGCATCTTGTAGCGAATTAAAAAACACTTGAACAACAATTGAATCTCCAGCAATAACACTTATTTCACTAGTAGCAGTAACAACCATACCATCAATCTTTACAGATTCAGCAGTTGTCAAATCGCCAGTAACTGTATATGCACTCGCTGTAGCTATCAAAAATAAAGCAATTGCAGTTGCCACAAAAGAAACCATAAGGTTTTTTTTATTCATTTTCATTTTCTTATTTTTAATTGTCAGAAAACTTTGTTTTCTTAAATTTACAATGAGAATGTTTATTTATAAAGATTTCTATTGTCGTAATTATATAGTTACATAGAAATTAACCAAGTGTTAGGAACACTGAGTAACACTATATATGAAGTTTGAAATAAAAGATAAATTCTAAAAAAAGAAAGATAATTAGGGAAAACCCTAATTATAAACTTAATAATTTAATATTTGTATCTGTTGTCGCAAAGTTATTTGCAACAATCACTTGACACTTTGCGTCTTCTGCAACATGAATAATTGTGCTTGTAACTGTTCCGTCAATTACAATTGTGTGCACTTTATCTGTTTTCCTTAATGCACTATTCAAACCTTTAACTGAAACTTTTTTAATTTCATCTAAAGATTCATCCAAAAGAATTGCCTTTCCTGTTCCATGATTCTCATCTGAAAGTTTTTTCAATTTTAATTTACTTTCTTCACTCAAATCAATTTCTTTGTCTGCCTGAGGAATCTGTTTTTTGAGATCATCTTCTTTGGGTGCTTCAACTTCTTTCATTTGTTTACTAAAAACTTTTCTATTTTTATAAGCATACTCTTCAACAGAAAGTTTCTTCCTCAAGTTCATCAAAATTTCCTTACCTGTTAATTCCTCAACTTCTTTTCCATCAGGAGCAACTGCAATGTATTTTACATTAGCGTTTTCAACCACATTTTGGATAATTAAATTGCCTCCTCTATCTCCGTCAACAAATAAAGTAACATCTTTTTCTTTACTTAACTTTCTTATTGATTCTGGGAGTTTTGTTCCATTCATTGCTATTACATTATTAACACCATTTTTCATTAAGTTAAGAACATCTGCTCTTCCTTCAACAACAACTATTTCTTTTCCATAGAGGTCTCCGCACGGAAGTTTTTCATTACCATATTCCTTAATTCCTGCCATCTTTGCAGAATCCTTTATTTCATTAGAAATTTCTCTTGAATCTGTTGAACCTTCAATTCCTTGCATAAGTTTCTTAGCTCGCTCAAGAATATAATCTCTCTTGCTTCCCCTAACATCTTCAATTCTTTCAACTTCTATTTGAGAATCACTAGGTCCAATTCTTTCTATAGTTTCAATTGCAGCAGCAATCAAAGTTGTTTCTGATTGATCCAAGGCAGTAGGAACATTAATAGTACCAGTTGTTCTTTTGCCTTCTCTTTTCAACTCAACTTCAATTCGGCCAATCTTTCCTTCTTTTTGAAGTTCTCTCATTTCCAATTCAGAACCAAGCAAACCTTCTGTCTGTCCGAATATAGCTCCGATTACATCAGGTTTTTCCAAAGCACCCTCTGCTTCAAAATTCGCATGTATCATATATTTTATCGATACTGGACTTATTTTAGCCATCTTTTATCTCCTATAAAAGTGGCTAATGAAAATTTTATATTTATTTTTGCCATGATTTTTTTGTTATTTAATTTTTAAAATCTTTTGATTAGTTCGAAACTGAAATTTCGGACTAATGAGGAAATCTAAGATTTCCACTTTTTATTTAGAAAAATACCTAATTACTTCATTTCAAATAGCTTAATGCTAAAAAGTGAATGTGATGTGAATAATAATCTTGCAATATCTTTCTAATAAAAATTATTGTTGAAAAGAGTTTTTAAAAGTTTCTAAAAAATTATTTTTTCTTCGTAATCTCAGTGCACATTCCAGCAGCCACAGTTGAACCAGCATCTCTTACTGCAAATCTGCTCATAAAAGGATTATCTTTCTGAGTTTCTAAACACAAGTTTCCTTGAGGCTTTAATCTAACTTTTGCAGAATCCCCGTTCTTTAAGAAATCAGGATTTTCTTTTATTGTCTCACCTGTTCTTGGATCAATTTGAGCAATTAATTCAACAAATTGGCAAGGAACTTGAGCAGTGTGTATATGGAACACAGGAGTATATCCTTTTGCTAAAACACTTGGATGATTAATAACTGTGATTGTCGCTATAAATTCATCAACAACAGGAATTGGTTGAGCAGCGTCGCAAATAACATCCCCTCTAGCAATATCTTTCTTTCCAACTCCCCGAATATTAACTCCAACATTATCTCCTGCATCTGCTTGAGACAATGTTTCGTGGTGCATTTCAATTGTTTTTAATTCTCCTTCAATACCTACACCAGTTCTACCAGGAAGAACTTTAACTTTCATTCCTTGTTTCATAATTCCAGTTTCAATCTTTCCAACAGGAACAGTCCCAATGCCAGTAATATCATAAACATCTTGAACAGGCATTCTCATTGGAAGGTTCTTTGGTGAATCTGGTTCAGGGAACAAATCAAATTGTTCAAGGATTGTTGGTCCTTTGTACCAAGACATGTTTTCAGATTTTTTTACAATATTATCTCCTTTTAATCCAGAACAAGCAATAAAAGTAGTTGTTTCTGCATTAATTCCAACACCTTGTAAAAGTTTTCCAATATCTTCTTTAACTTTGTTGAAAATATCTTCCTTATATTCAATTGCATCCATTTTATTTATTGCAATAGAAATATTCTTAACACCCATTGTTCTCAATAGCCATAAGTGTTCTGTTGTTTGGGGCTGAACACCAGAAGGAGCAGCAATAACTAGAAAAGCAGCATCTGCTTGCGAAGCACCAGTAATCATATTTTTAACAAAGTCTCTATGCCCAGGCGCATCAATAATTGTTATCTGCCATTTCTGCGTCATCAATTTTTTATATGATAAGTCAATTGTAACTCCTCTTTCTCTTTCTTCTTTAATATTATCCATAATATAAGCAAATTCAAAACCAGCTTTACCATGTTTTTCAGCCTCGTCTCTAAGCTTTTTCATTTCCTGCTCAGAAACAAGTCCTCCGTCAAACATTGTTCGTCCAACTATAGTTGATTTTCCAGCGTCGACATGCCCGACAAAAACAACATTCATATTTGGTTTTTCTTTTGCCATAGTTAGTTAATAAAAAAATGATTTATAAAGTTTTTGGTAAAAAATTTGTAGATATAATAGCGTTTCAGCTTTTATTTTTAATGTTTCTTCTAATAGTTTTAATCGGAAACATAATTCTTAATTTATTTAACTGCAATAAAGTTATAACTTCCGCATTTCTCGTCTGATTTCTCACATCTTTTGTTTTCGGACTCGCGACAATTTATGTATTGATAAAAATTTCAAAGAAAATTAATTTTGGTTAGTTTGTGATTGTGTTTGTGGTTTTGATGTTAGGAGTTTGATTTTCTAATCTATATGAAGCAAGTGTTCTGTAGCAAACTTCTTTCGCTTTCCTTGCAAGAGGATTTTCTTCATCTGCTAAAATTGCATAACCTTTTCCATTTCTAATATCCCCTAAGATAGTTATTAAAGAACGCTGCTTCCCATTGAGAACATATCTACTATTTTCATTTGCTCTAAAATCTGCCTTTTGAAGAGCTTTTATTACAGCACGATATTCCTCAAGATTTATTTCTTTTGCAAAAATTTCATATCTCATAGAATTTTATAAAAAACTTAGTTTATAAAATTATTGGATAAGTAATAACTTTAGAAAGGTAACAAAACAAAAGTTCAAATAGTTTAAGACGATTAATATTTAATGAAAAGCGTAGAAGATTTTAGTAAAATAGAAATTGCTTACTGATTCTCCTTCTCTCCCTATTGATTCTCACTTAATCCTTTTCTCTCTCTTGTCTTCTTAATAACATCTGCCTGCAAACTCATTGGAACTTTTTCAAATTCCTGTTCTGCAAGTGAAGAACTTCCCCGTCCTTCTGTTGCACTCCTCAAATCATTTGACCATCCAATCATTTCTGCAACAGGAATCTTCGCTTTCATTTGTGCCTCTGTTCCTTCTTGCTTAACTTTAATTATTTGTCCTCTCTTTCCTCCAACTAGTTTTGTAATTCCACCTAAAAATTTTTCAGGCATTTCAATAACATGAATCTGTAAAGGTTCTAAAAGTGCAGAGTTTGCTTTATTCATCGCACCTTTAATTGCTTCTCTTACAGCAGGATAAACTTGTGCAGGACCACGATGAATAGCGTCCTCGTGAAGCCGGATATCCATTAATGAAACTTTCATTTTCATGCACGGCTCACGAGCCAATGGCCCTTGATCCATTACCATTTCAAAAGCATCCAACATCATTTCAATAACTTCCCCAATATGAACTTCTCCTCTTGTTTCATCCATGAAAACATTCCCCTTGTAAATATCTCGAATATTTCTAATAGCATTACCATCCCATCCTAAATTCATAAGAACTTGGGAAGAATCCTGATTCTTTTTCTTAATTCTTCCTTCACTTAACTCTCCACTTCTTATTGCATTATAAATATTATCTTCTAATGGCTCAACTATCATATAGAAACTATTATGCTTGTTAGGACTTCTTCCTTCAACACTTGGTGATTCTTTTCCAACAGTCTCTCTATAAACAATAATTGGAGCAGAAGTCTGAACATCCAAACCTTTCTCACTCTTAATCCTGTTCTCAATAATTTCCAAATGCAACTCTCCCATACCAGACATCAGGCTCTCACCAGTCTGTTCATTAATTTCTATTTTAATCGACGGGTCTTCTTTTCCAACTCGCTTCAAAATTTCAACCAGCTTCGGTAAATCCGCTGCTTTTTTAGGTTCAATAGATTTTGTAACAACAGGATCAAACAAATGTTTTATGGCTTCAAAAGATTCAATCTCAGTTTTACTAACAGTCTCGCCAGTAAAAACATCTTTTAGTCCAACAACCCCAATAATATTTCCTGCACTAACCTCGTCGACAATAACTCTTTGTGCTCCCTTGTAAACAGAAACTTGTTGAATCCTGACTTTCCGCTTTGCCAAGTTCATATAAAGTTCATCACCTTGTTTTATCATCCCTGAAAATAATCTTCCGCATGCAACTTCTCCTGCATGTTTGTCGACGACGATTTTAATCGGAACAAAGGCAGGGTCTCCTTTTGGATCACAATTTATTAATGATTTTCCAATTTCAGAATCAACATCTCCATGCCAAATTTTCGGAATTCTGTATTTCTGTGCATCAACAGGATTCGGATGGTGCTTAACACACATTTCCAAAACAACCTTGTGCAACGGTGCCTTTTTTGATAATTCCTTTTGAGTTTCATTTTCATAAGAATCAATAATATCTTTGAAAGTTATTCCATTCTCTTTCATATACGGAAAACTCAAAGCCCAATTGTGAAACGCAGAACCAAAAGCAACACTTCCCTCGCCAACCCCAACTTTCCACTTTTCCTTATAACCTTCTGGTGCAATATTTTCAATTAACTCATTAATATGCTCAATAATTTTAATAAATTTCTTCTCCATTTCCTGCGGAGTCAACTTCACTTCCTTAATCAACCTATCAACTTTGTTAATAAACAAAACAGGCTTAACTAATTCTTTCAACGCCTGTCTCAAAACTGTTTCAGTCTGAGGCATTATCCCTTCAACAGCACAGCACAAAACAACCGCTCCATCAACAGCTCTCATGGCTCGCGTAACATCTCCTCCAAAATCAACATGCCCTGGAGTGTCAATCAAATTAATTAAATAATCTTCTCCATCAATCTTATGAATCATACTCACCGACGCAGAATCAATTGTAATTCCTCGCGAAGATTCATCCTCATGAAAATCCAATGCCCTTTGCTTCCCTGCAGTTTCCTCAGACAACATTCCAGCACCAGCCAAAAGATTATCTGAGAAAGTTGTCTTACCGTGGTCGATGTGCGCAGCAATCGCGATGTTTCTAATCTTGTCTTGCTTTTTCATTAAATCTTGAATTTCTGCCATCGTAATATAAATTAATTGAAAAATTTGTTTAAAAGGTTTTCGTAGAAAAACTTTTTAGCAGAAGAACTTGTTTTTGTCTTTTAAGAATTTATTTTCTTAATCTTAATGTTTGATGTCTAACAAAATAGCTAGTATGAATATTCGTGAATGAAGGGCCTAATTTAATTTTTTCTAATAATCCTTTCTCTTCTTTTTCTTTAAATTTTTCTGCCTTCTTTTGCTTAGTGAATTTCTCTAAACTACACCAGTCATCAGGAGTATCGTTGGGAGTAGAACTTCCAATTACCTTAAAAACCTCATAATACTTTATTTCTTTATATTCTTTATTTGTGTCCATATCTTAATCAGAAATAATTTCTATTTAAGGATTTATATAATTAAATATACTAATTACCGAGCACTATCTGCCTGCGCCTCTGCCTCTCTTTTTTTCTTAATCGCAAAACTCTCTTGATTATTTTCAGAAGCCATAATAATTTCATCTGTTAATCCCTGAACAATATTCTTCTTTTTATTAAAAGCCTTATCAGATGCCCCATGAACAATATGCTTCAAAGCCAAGTTCACTCTTCTCAACGGAGAAACATCAACTGCTTGCGGATACCTTGCACCCCCGTATTCAATAACAGTAATCTCATCTCTCGGTGCAGAATTCTCAACAGCTTTCACAAAAACCTCAACAGGATTCTTCCCTGTCTTCTTCTCAATCAACTTAAACGCAGTCAAAACAATCTTCATGTTCTTAGAATATTTTCCCGTAGACCGCCCCAAAATAATCTTATGCTTCTTCCCACGATGCCCTGCAACAGACAACTTATTCATCAATCTCTCAACAACATTTGTCTTCACTTGTCCAAACTTCTGAACATTCCGTCCTTGAGATTTCAAAATCAATTTTGGCTGAAGATTAATCGCAGACTTCAAACCCTCGTCTTCAACTTTTATTTCACCAATATCATACAAGTCAAAAATTTTAAATTGTGGTAATTGTGTTTCTATTTCCATCTTATCTACGTCCCTTCTCAATCTTTCCACTGACTAATCTAGCAAGCGGTTGATCATTTACTTTAATAACTTGAAAACGAATTCCACGAATATCTCCTTTTGCTCTTCCCTGTTTCCCACCAATTCTTTCAATTATAACTTCGTCATGCTCGTCAATAAATTTCTGCGCAAGGTTGCCAGGAATAAAAGCCCCAACTGTCTTACCATTTTTAGTAAGCTGAACTTTGCAACATTTTCTCATCGCTGAGTTCGGCTGAGCAGCTTCTTTTTGAAACTTAGAAAGCACAAGTCCCTTTGCCTGGCTCGCACCTTTCAACGGGTCTGACTTAGAAAAAAGATTTAACATTCTAACTTTATATGCTTTATCTTTCCATCTAAATTTTGCCCGATTCTTTATTTCTTTCTTTGCACTTTTTAATCCCATATTAATTTAATTAGAAATTGGTTTAAAAGTTCTTCGGTAATCTTTTAGAATTCAAATTTTTAGAATTCTTTTGAAAAATAAATTTTCATTATTTCCCTTACTCATCTTTTCTAATTCATAATCTTTTAAGAGAGCAACTAATTTTCCTTCAATTTTTTTTATTATTTCTCCAGCAGAACCCATTCCAGAAACTATGAAAATCATTGAAAGATTTGATGTTGTTGTTCTGAGACAGAAATCTAAAATAAATCTTTCTGTATCATCTTTCTTAACAAATAAAACATGTTTTTCTATATTATCAATAATCTCGTTTATTTTTTCTTTAAACTTTTCAATAGAACTAATATCATCTAATAAAATTCCAATGTATCGATTCAAAACACCATTTTCAACAAATTGGGCAATGTGAAGTCCTTTAATTTCATATTTTTTCATAATGTCTTCTCTTAATTTTTGTTTTCTTTCTCTTTCCTCTAATCTTTCTAATTTTCTTAAAACAAGCCCCATTCTAAGAATCATCAATCTATTTTTATCTTCAATATAATTTTTATAAATTTGCAACTCTCCAGAATTATATTGTTCTCTTGCTATTGCTAAAGTATTTTTATCCTCAATAAAATTTATTCCTTTTTCTTTAAATTTATTAGCTAAATCTTTAATAAAATTTTCTCCCCATTCAAGTGCTCCTTTAACCATGCCTTTCCCCACGCCTTCCCCAAAATCTTTTATTGGTTCAGAATTCATCTCCAAATTCCTCTAGATATAAAGAAAGAGATAATTCATTATTATCAAGAATTATTGTGCTCCCTGGAAAAATAGCCATATTATTAACTTTCACAGGAATTTCTATATACTTGTCAATAACTTTATTTCCGTCAGAATCAAGAACATATTCTCCGTCTGAATTAAACCCAATTTCTTTTAATAAATCAATTTTTGATTTCACAGAAACTTCTTTTAGAGATATTGATTCCATAATACATTGAATGAATGGGTGTTTAAAAATCTTGCTTTAATTTAAACTCCCGAATAGACTTTCCATTAAAAATTGCAATGTGTGTTGGCCATTGGAGATTAAGGGTCATTTTAAGGTTCTAAATACCAAAAGTTGCTCTTTGGATTATATCGATATGTTACAGGTAGCTTTTTTTCTATAAAAACATTATTCTCATCTTTAACTTCACAATCAATTGTAACATCTAAAATGTTTCCGCTTTTAACTAAATCAATTACTTCTTTAGGAATAGGCATTCCGGGGGCATGAATTCCAGTAAAAGCATTTAATTTCCAGGGTTCTTTTCCACCATAATATCTATCATCTAAATCCTTAGAATAATCTCCAACTTTTAATCGGGTTTTAACATATGCTAAATACTTTTTCTCTTCTAAGTTAGCAATCCAAAACCAGACCTTCCTATCTGTTATTAAATCAAAAGGTACCGTTCCAGGTAAAACAGAATCTACTTTATACTCTATGAGGGCGAATTTATTTTTTTTATTAGAAGTTATCTTGCCTATCTCTTTTCTTGGAGGGATTATACCAGAATCAATTTTTTCTTTTAAGTGATCTTCTGCTTGATAAATTAAGTTTTTAGGGTATTTGCATACTAAAAATCCTACTTCAATTATCAAAAATAAAAATAAGGTTACTAGGGCCCACATCCCATAAAATTTTTGTAATGGTTCTAAATTTGACCAAATTAAAACAACTGCCAAAGAAGTTTCTACTATTAAAAGTGCCAAAACAAAAAATCCAAGAGGATGATTTATTGTTGATAGAATTTTGCTCCTTTCGTTCATCCCTTCGTCCCCTCAACAACCCCAATCTCTTCTTTAGTCAAACCATACAAATCATAAACCATTTTGTTAATCTCTTCATCAGTCTTATCAATCTCATCTCTCAACTTCAATAACTCTTTTTTATTTTTCTCAAAGAAATCCAAAACCTCTGCTTTCTTTTCCATATTCAAATCAACTTTCAACTGTCCCATAAAATCATCAAATTCTAATTCATAGAATTTGTTCAACTTCCTTGTAATCTTCTCAATTTTGTATTCGTGTTTTATTAGTTTTAGAAATTTGTTTTTCTTCTCATAAAATTCTTTATTGAACTTTAACATTAAATCTGCTTTTTCTATGAAGGGTTCTTGTTCAGTAGGAGAAATTTTCGGGATTGGGATTTTTTCTAAAAAAGTTTTAGAGATATTAACTGTTAAGTTTGATTTATTTGTAAACTTACTTACATAATACCAGTTAATTAATCTTGAATTTAATAAAACTAAAATATATTTTAATGAATATGCATTACCTTTTGGTAATATTGTATTAGTGGAATTAAAAGTATAATATTTCTCATTGTCATAACTTGTGACAAGAGGAGTTAATCCCCCACTTATTCTTTGGGTAATTAATTTTTCTGGACTTAAAAATATAGATTCTTCTCTTGCCCTATAAAGTAATTTTTTCTCATATAAGATGTATCTATTAGAAAAAATAGGGAAGAAAGATTTTATATCTTTTCCCTCTAACATTGGTTTATGTTTTTCACTCTTTTTATAATCTTCGATCATTCCTTTTTTGTTTTTTCCTGTTGCAATCCCTCCAGCATGAATAATCGTTATTTCCCCCATATCTGCACAATTTTCTACAATTTTGTTTAATAATTGTCTATCGGTTTTATCTGAAATAATATTGAATGCATAACTCGTATTTTTTAAAAAATCTATTTGTGCTATTCTATTTTTCTTTTTTAGATTCTTAAAATTAAGGATTATCTCAACTAAGTTTTTATTTCTTTTTTCCTCATTCTCATTTTTCCTCATCTTTATAAGAATCGTTGAGGCTGTAACACCTTCAAAAACACCCATCCCTAAATCTACAATTTCGGCAATATCAAAATTATCTAAAAGCTGTTTTCTAACAATATCATAAGTAGTTGTTCTTAAAAGATTATTCGGAATTATGAAACTAATTAGACCGCTGTCTTTTAGAAAGTCCTTACTCTTAATTAAAAATAAGGAATATAAATTAATTTTTCCAGATTGTCTTGCGTGGCTTTTTGAGACAGAATCTTTTGCATTAAGATAATTTCTTGCTATATATTTTTTAAGTTTATCATTAAATTCTACATCCCTTGTAAAAACATAAGGCGGATTCCCAATAACAACATCAAACTTAAATGGAAATTCTTTGTCCCAATCAAAAGCTAATTTCCCTGCAATTTCTTCATCGTCAATTAAACTATTCCCTTGTTTTATGTTATTAGATAAGTTTGTTAATTTCCTATTCTTCCTCGCCATTTTCAAAAATAAAGAAAGTTTAGTTATTCCAATTGATTCCTCATTAATATCTACACCATAAATACTATTTTCTATAATTTCTCTTGCTTCTGCTTCTTCGTTCCATTTACTTAAAACTAATTGCCCTTTCGCATTTCCTAATTTTTTCTTCCCTAATCTTCCAGTTCCTAATTTAAACGCTTCGTATTCTCCTTCCTGCTGTTTAAATTCCTGAATTGCCTTGAAAATTTCTAACATTATATCTGTTGCCTTAATTAAGAAAGCACCAGAGCCACAAGCAGGATCTAAAATTTTCATCACCTTGAACTTCTCTTCTAATACTTCAATATTATTTACATACTCTTTAATTAATTCAGGCACAGTATTAACTCCTTTTTCAGAGAGATAAGGAATAATTGTATTCCTGCAAATATAATCTGTAATATATTCAGGAGTATAGAAGATTCCTTCTTTTTTCCGTCTTGAACTTTTATCAGCTTTCAAATCCTCAATATCCGAAATAGATTGCTCAAAAATATGACCCAAAATATTAACATTAATCTCTGTCTTAAAATCAAAAGACGCCATTAACAATATATTTTCTATTATAGGGTTTAATCTATCTTTGTATTTATTAAAAATCTCTTGTTCTTTTTCATTTAACTTCAAATCCTTCTTTAACTTTGAATTTTGCTTCTCTTCTTTGAAAAATTTATTATCTCTAAAGTCCTTAAGATAAATTCTTGGAGGTATTTGGTCGTGAAATAAGCCACCGTTGAATCCAAAAAATTCTGGGGGGTTTCCTTTATTTAGGTCTTCAAAAATATTCTTGATTATGTCTGAAATAAAATGAGTATTCAACGATAATAAATCTTTATTTCTATCTAGCATATTCAGGATTTTTTCTTCTACAATTCCTTCTCTCAATTTTCCTGTATCCTCTGCAAAGAAAGCAAACATCAATCTATTCAAAAAAAGTTGTGCAAAATGAACTGTTCCAGCCCGTGTAAGTTTTTTATCATTATCTTCAAATTCTTTTATTAACATCAACCTTGTTTCATGATATAATTTATAGAATTCTTTTGTAAATTCTCGTTCTTCAATTATTGATTTTTGAATAACTTCAGCAATAAATCCTTTTTCAACTTGCTCTTTGGAAAAAAGAGCTACAAATTCTTTTAATTTATCTTCATTAATTAGTTCTGTGAAATCTATTGAATGGTATTTTTTATTTCCCTCGTTTCTATCAAATAAAACAAACTTCTTGTAATTTGTTAAAATACCAAAAGGAATTTTTTCTTCATACATATAATTATTTATTTGATTAACAGGGGTTTCTTTTGATTTTTCAACTCTTCCTTGAAATGCCCACAAGTTTTTTGTCTTTGCCCCTTTGGCTTCAAAAACTACTAAGTAATTTCCAGAACTATCTCTAAATGGAAATTCCATATTTCCTTCTTCATGTTTAAGTCCATCAAGACTAATGTCATAATTTAATAAATCTTTTAGAATAACATTTGCAAATTCTATATATGCTTGTTTTTCGTTTTCTAATTTTTTATCTTTAAGATAACTTAACCACTTACTAACGGCTTTTTTCTGTTTTGAAATTATTTTAGTGTGCCCAACTAACCGCTTTATTGTGGTCTCATTAAAAAGAGTGTTTTCCATAAACCTATATAAATTCTTCACTTAAAATCCTTTCTAAATAATTCTAAACTCTTTCCCAAAAAAATCCTTGACTATCCCCTGCATCTCAATCATTCTTCTTTTATTCCTCCCAATCAACGCTGCCTTGCTGTGACTCCCTGCATTAAGTATTATTTCATCGTCTGTAACTTCCAAATCATTAAACTTAACAGGGCTAACAATCGCTTCAATAAATTTCTTTGCGTCTTGAATCCCTCTTGGATTAGGAATAACTTTAATTCTTTTTCTGAGAATTTCACTCATCTTCTTTATATTCTGTCCCCTTTCTCCAACAGCTTGAGAAACAAATCTCATTGGAACACAAAACACAATCGCCTCGTTATACTTAAAACAAAACCTCGTGCTAACACGGGTAATCTTATTAAAGAGATTCAGATGTCTCATGTCCTGCATATTAATTGTTCTCACCATTTTTAATTTGTTAAAAGGTTATTACCTATTTTGATAAACTTTGGAGATATAATAGTTTTATAAACATTTCCGTAGGAAGATGATTATAAATGAAAAAATTTTAATTTTTACTTTTATAAATATTTAGTTTTAGAAATTATCATTTATTAGTTTTCTCAACAATTCCCGATTTAGCTGTCTTCTTGTCTTTTTCTTCTTTTTTCAAAGTTCCTACTATTTTGACAAGAAGTCCTGGTAATCCAGTACCAATTGGAACTGGTTGATTAAGGATTATATTTTCAACAACGCCTGTTAAATTATCTTTACCACCTTTTATTGTTGCATTCACAAATTGTTTTACTGGCATTTCAAAAGTTGCCCTTGCTAATATTGACGATTTTTGTGAAATAATCCCCATCCTCGTAATTCCTTTGACTTTCCCAGTATGAGTCATAGCGTCGGCAACAAATTTAAGATGCCTACTATCTACATCTAATCCTTGTTCATTAATCACTTTGTAAATCTCATTAATTATTAACTGTCTGGAAACTTCAATACCAAAAACATCTGCAACTTCATACAAGTCATTTGAAATTGTTCTCACCTTATCAACTTCTTTTAACTTAAGTATATCTTTCAAATTAGTTCCTAAGGTCATAATCATATAATCTCTATCTCTTTTCACAACCAGAATTTGTTCAACACTTTTTACCCCTGAAATAATTGTCTGCTTGAGTTTTTCCTTAAGTTTATAAATTTCCTTAAAATCCATTTCAGATGCATCTAAAATTATTGAGTATGCTTTTTCTTTTGCATTAAATCCTAAATCATTAAGCCTTTCAACAACGGTTTTTGTAGAAATATGAGTTTGTTTCAGACCTTTTTTATCAATATCAATTTCAATTTTCTTATCACTAAAATTCAATTTTATTTCAGAGGTTATTTCTTTTAAAGTTACTTCTTTAATTTTCTCTGCAAAAACTTTTGCATCTTTTTCATTGTTATATTTATTCTCTAAATAAATTTCCATTTTTGGAGAAGAAGGTTTTTTTCTTGCATCAAAAACTTCAATTATTCTTGGAAGACCTGAAGTAATTTGCATTTCTGAAACACCTGCAAAATGAAAGGTTCTCATAATCATTTGAGTTGAAGGTTCACCAATAGATTGCGCAGTTACAAGTCCAATTGCTTCGCCTGATTCTAGTTTTCCACCAGTATGAAGTTTAGAAACATCCATACCGTCGCCACCATACTTAAATTGTATAATACTGTTATTACTATCTCTTACTGTCCCATCATATTCTACTTTTAAGTCTTGAAGAGCATTGGATAATCTTCTATACAAATAACCTGACTTTGGTGTTCTTAATGCAGTATCCATAAGTGAATCTCTTCCTGTCATTGCACCAAAGAAAAACTCGTCTGGTCTAAAACCTTTTATGAATGAACTAGGAACAAAACCTCTTGCTCTAGGCGATAAGTCTCCTTGTTTAAAACAAGATAATGTTCTCTGGGTATAACCAAAATCAATCCTTTTACCACTTAAAACATTCTGTCCAAAACAGCAGGCCATTTGAGTGATATTTAAAACATTACCTCCACCACCAGAAATAATCATATGGTTAACTGGATTAGTTTCAGGAAAATTCTTTTTCACTATTTCACCAATCCTCGTCCTCGCCTCATTCAAAATCTGAAGAATCTTTATTTCCCGTGTCTCTTCTTTTGTCTTACCAGGAATTGCATTAAGAGTCTGTTCATTATAAGATTCAATTATCTCTTCTGTTTTCTTTTCAGCTTTTTTAATTAATTCATTTCCAGATTCAATAACACTCTGGTCTAAATCAAAATCTTCAACCGAAACAGTTATACCTCTGTCAGATAAATAATTTATTCCCAAACTAAAAACATTTTTTATTGTTTCAAAAGTTTTCTCTCTTCCAACTACTCTATCCAACTCTTTAATTAATTCTCCATGCCCTTCCCCAAAAAGAGTTTTGTCTATTTTACCTTTTATAATTTTACCATTTTTAATTTCTATTGAGTTATTTGAAAAATTAACCTTTGGCAATATCTCAGAAAATAATTCTAATCCTGAAATAGTTTTCTTTGAAACATAAGAATCAATTCCTGATTTGTAAAATAGTTGGTTAGCATAATCTTTTGAAAACTTTGTTTTCCCAAATAAATAATTTCCAGTAATTGCATCTTTGACACATCCAATAAGTGCAGAGTTGTTTTTTGGAGACATTAGATTTCTTTTAACATCAAGAAGTATTTTTGCTTCTGCTCTTGCTTCTTCTGTTTGTGGAGAGTGAATATTCATTTCATCACCGTCAAAGTCAGCGTTATAAGGAGCTGCTGCTGCTGGATGTAATCTAAAAGTTCTTCCATGGAGAACTCTTACAAAATGCGCCATTAAACTTCCTCTGTGAAGACTTGGGTGCCTGTTGAACAAAATAATATCTCCATCTTGCAAATGCCTATCAACTTTATAACCTGGAGAAAGTTCATTTATTATCTCTTCCTTAAGTTCAGGGACAATTTTTTTTCTCTTACCATCAGGTCTTATAACATAATTTGCTCCAGGATATTTCTCTGCGTTTTCAATCAATCCTTTTAATTTTTCAATATTTAAATCAGTAACAGTTTCAGCAACAGTCACTATTTTTGCAATCTCATAAGGAATTCCCACCTCATTAATTTCTATTAAGGGGTCTGGAGAAATAACTGTTCTACCAGAATAATTAACTCTTTTTCCAGCAAGATTCTTTCTTATTCTTCCTCCTTTTCCTTTAATTCTTTCTTCAATTGTCTTCAATGGTTGCCCGCTTCTGTGTCGTGCAGGAGGAATTCTTGTAACAGTATTATCAAAAAATGTTGTGATGTGAAACTGCAATAAATCCCATAAATCTTCAATAATAACTTCTGGAGCCCCAGCATTTAAATTTTCCCAAAGTCTTTGATTAGCTCTAATAATATCTGAAAGTTTATGCGTCAAATCATCTTCGCTTCTTTCTCCTGATTCCAAAATAATACTTGGTCTCACAGTTACAGGAGGAACCAACAATGACATCAAAATAGCCCATTCTGGTCTGCTAGTTTTAGGATTAATTCCAATTTTCTCAAGCTCTTCATCTTTGATATTAACAAGCGTCTCTCTGATTTCTGTAGGAAACAACCTTGTCTTCCCAATATAAAAGCTCGTTGGCTTGTCCAATTTAATCCTTTCATTAGCAACACCGCAGTGAGGGCATTTTTTAGCATCCTTGGCTTTTTTTGCTCTTTCAGTTGGAGAATATTTCTCAAGGTTCTTATCTGCAAGAGTTAACTTCCCACACTCATTACAAAAACACCTCATCCCTAATTCAATTAACGGAATATATTTTAAATGCATTATTGGTCTCGCTAAATCAATGCTCCCTGAATGTCCAAGACATTCTTTGATTCTTCCACCACAAGTTCTACATCTAACTCCAGGGTCAATTGCGCCCAATCTTAAATCCATTAATCCTCCGTCAACAGGATACCCATCTATATTATACAACTCAGGTGTAACTATTTTTGCAACTGAAAGTTTCTTAATTTGCTTCGGATTAAGCAAAGAAAATTTTATGGACTTAATTTGTTTTCTTATTAGTTTTATCATTTATTCGTATTTATTCTTTAGTTCAAAACTCGTGTGAATATGCAATCCTTGCAATTCTTCAAGTAATAGTTTAAATGCATATGAAACTTCAATAGGGTCAATAGTTTCGCTGTCGCATATGGGGCATGTAATTTTGTTTCTTATGTTATCTTCTATTCCAATACTTCCACACTCAGAACATATGTGTAATATGACCTTGTCTGAATCATATCTTTCTTTTAGCAGCAACGACGCGCCATGCGCAACAAGTGCTTGCTGTTCCATCTCACCTAATCTCAATGCTCCGCCCCTCGCTCTTCCTTCAATTGGCTGTCTTGTCAACAAAGCAATTTTTCCTGAAGCCCTTCCATGAATTCTGTTTGCAACCATGTATTTCAACTTCAAATAATATAAACTTCCAACAAATATTTTTGCATCCATTCTCTGTCCGGTAATTCCACTATACATTGTCTCTTTTCCATCATATCTAAATCCTAATTTATTCATTTGTGCTTCAAGGTCTTTTTTACTAACACTTGAAAAAGAAGTCCCGTCCATAACCTTTCCCTTTAAACACCCAACTTTGCCAGCAAGTAACTCTAATAAATAACCAACAGTCATTCTACTAGGAAGTCCATGAGGATTGAACAGCACGTCTGGTTTAATTCCTTTAGAGGTGAAAGGAATATCTTCTTCAGGAATTATTCTCCCAATAACTCCTTTCTGTCCGTGTGCTGTAGCATATTTATCTCCAAGTTCAGGAATTCTTTGGTCCCTAGTTTTAATTTGAACAATTTTGTTTCCTTCACCATCTTCTGTTATAAATACAGCATCAACAATTCCTTTTTCTTCTTGCCTTAATGCAACACTTGATTCCTTTTTTGTTTTCACTGAAATCTCTCTCGCTTCAGATAAAAACTTTGGAGGAGATGTTTTACCAATCAAAACTTCTCCATTAGCAACCTCTGCTTCAGGATAGATAATTCCATCGCTATCTAAAAATTCATAACTTGATTCAATTCTATACCCAGTTATATCTTTTTCTGGGATTATAATTTCATCTTTTAATCCACCTGCATAATTCATCTCAATTGTAGAATAAGGTCTGAAATAGAAACTTCTACCAACTCCCCGATCTAAACTTCCTTTATTGAACACCAATGCATCTTCCATATTATATCCTTCATAAGTCATAATAGCAACAACTAAATTTTGCCCTGCAGGATATGTGTTCAGTGTATCATATATGAAACTTCTTACAATTGGTTTTTGAGGATACTGAAGAATACTAACATCTGTGTCAAGTCTACAATGATAATTCGCAGCATATAATCCAAGAGCTTGTTTTTGTGTCTTACTCCCTCTGTTCAACCTTGAGCTCTGGTCATGATTTCCATAAGGAACAAGCGAGGTTATAATTCCAAACAAATCAACAGTGTCTATTTCAAGATGAGTGTGCTCGGCAGTTACTTCTTCTTTATACAATGCAACCAAAGCATTTTCTTCTTCAGCCGCGTCGAGATATTCTATAATGCCTTTTTTTATTAACCCTCTCCAAGTTAATTCTCTTTGTTCTAATTGAATCAAATGTTCATTCTTCAATTTTGGAGAACCATTCTCAATAATTATTAAAGGTCTTAATGCCCTCCCTCTTTCTGTCGAAATTAAAATTACTTGAAATTCAGGATAGTCTCTAATATTCATCTGATTTGGAAGTTCACCGTCCCTTCTTCTTTCTCTTATTTTGTTAACAAAATCTTTTGATTCTTTTACCACTCCAATAAATTGCCCATTAAAGAAAACATCTTTTCCTTCTACTCCATTTATTTCTAATCCTTCTTGTTCTAATTCTTTTAGGAATTTATTTTGGTCAAGTTTAACTTCTGTAGAAATTTTACAAAGAATTGAAAGATTCTTTCTCAAACCAATTTCTGTTCCTTCAGGAGTCTCTATTGGACAAAATCTTCCATAGTGCGTTGGGTGAAGTGTTCTTGCCATAAAATTCTCTTGATCTGAAGCCAACATACTTGAAACTCTTTGCAGTTGAGAAATTGTGTCAAGATAATTTGTTTTTTGCATATTTTGTGTGACCCCACTTCTCTCACCTGTCCAACTTCCTGTAGCAATTGCAGATTTAATCCGATGAGAAAAAAAAGTAGATTTTGCAATTATCTTAATTGAAAAAACCTTTTTTCTTTTAGAAGATTTTTGTAATGAGTATTGAATGTCTCTAATTAAGATTCCTAAATTAACTCTGAATAACATTGACAATAAATCTCCTGAAAGTCTAACTCTTTTGTTTGCATAATGGTCTTTGTCTGTTCTTAATTTTGGATTTTCCTTCGCGATTATAAATTGTTTTATCATCTTGCATAAAGTTATAGCTTTCTTCAATCTATCTTCTTTTTTCTGTCCAATATGCGGAAACAAATAAGAATCAATTCTCTGCTTTACTCTATCAAGAATTTCCTTCTTCGTTCCTTGTAAATTTGTTTGCTCTGCAATATGCATCATTGCGTCTTCTTTAGTAGCCAAGTTCACAAATTCATAAAGATTAACAATAACACTATCTGTATTTTTTCCAATATACTTTGCAATGTCTTCTTCTTTTGTCATGCCCAACGCTTTCAAAATTACCACTGCCGGCATATCTTTAAATCTACTAAAAGAAACATCAATTAATCCTTCTTTGTTTTCTGAAACTGTTATAGGTATCCTGTAAGTTCCCCTCAATGAAAACAATCTCAATGTTAAATTTCCTTTACGATCGTTCTCGATAAACGGCTGGTTTTCTGCAAGGTCTTCTGCCATAACCATGACTCTTTCATTTCCATTAATTATAAAATAACCTCCAGGGTCAATCGGGTCATTGTAATTTTTAATTAATTCTTCCTTTGACATTCCATAAGTATTACACACTTTACTTTTGACCATAACTGGGATTCTTCCAATCTCCACAATTTCTGAATCAACTTGGTTGTCTTTTTTCACAGTTATCTCAAGCGTGATTGGAGCAGAATAAGTGAGATTTCTTAATCTTGCTTCATAGGGTAAAACAAGCGAAGAACTTCCATCAGCTTCGATAACTTTTGGTTTTCCAATATTAATTTTTCCTAATGTTATTTCAAAATCTTCATTGTTAATTGTTTCTGAAATTTCATTTGCAATTTCTTGCATTCGGCTTTCTATAAAATTATTAAAAGAAGTAATATTTGATTCAACCAAAGAATGATTTTCTAAATATCTCTTTACAATCAAATGGTTATTCTTTTGCTCCATTATGCAAAATCTCCTAAATTTTGTATTCGCAGTCTAACGAGGAAATTAAAAATTAAAATTTTCATTTTATACAACAACCCTAAAGAAGTCCCCTTCTTTTCTTTTTATTTTAATTATGTCTTCAAGAACACAATTTTCTGGGAGAGTAGGGTCGGTTGAAAGGATTTTTGGCAATTGCGCCTTAGAAACATTTAAATCTAACAATAATTGTTCAGACTCTTTATCAGTTAATTTAGAATGTTTGGGTTGGAGTATGTGCATGGTAGGAATTACGTAGTTACTAAGTAACTTTAACAACTTTATAATAATAAAAAAATGGAGATTTTGGTTTAAAAATCTTTCCTTTTTGGAGGCTTTGCACAATAAGTAGAATGGCCCCGAATGGAACCTAACAAAAAGTAAAGTAGGTGGGGTGTTATGTTTTTAGAGATTTTACGCCCACGCCGGAAGAGTAGAGGGAGTAACTAAAAATTTTTAATTAAATCCATCAAAAGCCCCATTATATCTTTTTGGAGGGGAAAGAGGTTCTCTCATTATTTCTAAATTACTTAATGCCCAGGATTCAGTTATATCTGCTAAATTTTTTCTAGATATAATTTTTTTATTAATAAGAGGTTGTATGTCTATTAGAGAATAATCTGTTTTCTCTGTATCAAAAGGAATATGAAAAACATTTATGTATCCTGTTAATTGCTCTTTATTACTTGAGCAAAATATTAAATTTCTTTTAGAAAAAGAAGTTGGATGTTCTTCTGTCATAAATTTTTCTTTTCCTGATCTTTTCATATATACTGCATACAATGGTTTTTCATTTTCCATAACTTTTCTCAAATTTCTTTTTATATAAACTTTCCCGTAGGTAAATTCACTACCAACTTGTACTGAAAAATAAGATATATGTAATAATATATAATTAGAAATGGCCCCGAAGGGATTTGAACCCTCGACACCTGGATTTCTTCTTTTCTCCAAAAAGGAAAAATGGACAAGCTTGTCTTGTTCTTTAAAAGTCCAGTGCTCTGCCAGGCTGAGCTACGGAGCCATTTTTAGCGACTGCGAAGCAACTTAAAGGCTGAGGCCTGCAAGGCAGGTCATCCCTGTGGGAAGCTACGGAGCCATATATTGTCGAAATTGTAAGACAATATAAATGTTTTGTTCAGACGGGATGCCAGGTTGAGTGATTTCGTGGCAGGCAGTAATCAAATGTTAATAAGCCGTGCGAGGTCACGAACAGAGTTTATTGGGAAGTGAGAAATTAAAATTATTCATAACAGCTTTCCAATGAAGGAGTTAAGCTACCAGCCATTGAGGTATTTAAGAGAATTAGTTTAAAAAATGTTTGTTATCATTCCATTACCCACTTCTTAACTTGGGTTCCAGTATTTGTCCATTTATACCCTCTAATTTTTAATCTTGTTTTATCCATAATTTGTGCTATTATTGTTTCTTTATAATCTGAATAAGACCCATCATAATCTTTTGGACATCCATATAAAACAAATTTTGTTTTTTCAAATTCAAACATAAATCTTCCAGTTTGTTTCATTAAATCTGGAGGAGAAAACCATCCTAAATTAGTATATCCTTTTTCTTTTGCAAGTTCTTCTAATCTTTTAATATCTTTTATTCTTTTCACTTTATAGAAATCTCTCCAACTTATTTTTTAATTCTTCTTCAGAAATCCCACCAATAATCTGCTCAACAACTTCTCCATCTTTAAACAAAATAAAATTAGGAATAGAACTAACACCAAACTTCTGCGCAAGTGTTTGGTTATCTTCAACATTCACTTTCCCAAATTTTATCTTCCCTGTGAATTTCTCTCCAACTTTTTCAAATATTGGCGCCATCATAACACACGGCATACACCAAGACGCCCAAAAATCAACCAGCACAACACCTTCTTTAATAAAATCTTCAAAATTATTTCCTGTTAATTCCGTTACCATAAAAAGAAAAAGAAAAAGAGGATTTATAAAATTTTCTTTTCTAAATTTTTCTTATACTCTTCTAAATCAATCTTCTTTCGCGCAACACCAGAATCAATAGCAGCCTTTGCAACAGCAAAAGAAACTTCTGAAAGCAATTTTTTATTCCAGATTTCGGGAACAAGATAATCCTTCCCAAACTTTTCATCTTTTTTAGCAATTTTCGCAATTGCATTAACTGCAGCAATTTTCATTTCTTCATTAATCTCTTTTGCACGAACATCTAATGCTCCTCTAAAAACAAACGGAAACGCAAGAACATTATTAACTTGGTTAGGATAATCACTTCTTCCTGTCGCTAAAATAACATCTCTCCTAGTTTTTTTTGCAAGCTCATAATCTATTTCAGGATCTGGATTCGCCATTGCAAGAATAATTGGATTCTCCTTCATTGAGTCCAACATTTTAGAAGTTAAAATATTCGCAATAGAAGCCCCTAAAAAAACATCAGAGTCTTTAATTGAATCTTCCATTGAAACATCTTCTTCAACAGAAAATTCTTTTTTGTATTTGTTATATTCTTTTTCTTTAGAAATCACGCCTTTGCTGTCAAACATTACAAGGTTCTTTTTTTTAACACCTAATTTTAAAAAAAGTTTTGCACATGTAATCCCTGCAGCACCGGCCCCCACTACTACAACTTTTATTTCCCCAATTTTCTTCTTATTAATTTCCAATGCATTCAAAAGTGCAACACTTGAAACAATCGAAGTGCCGTGCTGGTCGTCGTGAAAAACAGGAATATCCAAACTCTTTTTTAATTCTTCTTCAATCTCAAAACACTCAGGTGCTTTGATATCTTCTAAATTAATTCCTCCATAAGTCTTTGAAATCTTTTTCACAATTTCAATAAACTCTTTTGGATCTTTAGAATCAACTAAAACATCAACAGCATCAACATCTGCAAATTTCTTAAATAAAATACACTTACCTTCCATAATCGGCTTTGAAGCCAGAACCCCGATATCTCCTAAACCTAAAACCGCAGTCCCATTTGTAATAACAGCAACGCTATTTCTCTTGTTTGTATAATCATAAGCAAGTTCAGGATTTTTTTCTATCTCCAAGGCAGGCACTGCAACACCAGGTGTATAAACTACTGCAAGGTCTTCCTGATTTTTAATTTCTTTCTTCACAACAGTTCCAATTTTTTCACCTTTATGATATTTTAAAATTTCTTTGTTATTCATTTACCATAAAAATTACAATTATTTATAAAATTTTAGTTAATCTATATTAGCCCATATTTTTGCTATATCTAAATTATGAGAATAAATGTGAAGCCCCGGACTTTCTGCATAAAGTTTTCCTGGTTTAACTTCAGATTGCTCTGGTTTTTTTATTGCATTAATCCATTCAGTTGTATATTCTAAAAGACGCGTCATTCCTCCAAGATTTTCAGGCAAACCAGCAAACAAATCCCAAGACCTCCATGATGTATGCATATCTAATTTATTGTCTTTAATATACATCATAATTTGTCTTAAACACTCACTACTCCCTTTTTCTGTTTCATTCTCATATTTCCACCAATACCTTTTAAGGCTTTCAGGTCCTCCAATTGGTATTGCACAATGATTATTACTATAACCTTTTTCTACAAAATGCTTCACACAATTTTCTAATTGATTCTCATGAGTCCCCCTTGGGATTCCTTTTGACATTAAGGGTTGGTCTTGTGGTATTCCAACAATCCACGAACTATATTTGTAATGTTCATTAGGTTTAAGTGAGCCGTCAAGAATATAATTTTGAAAATAATCTTCTATATTATCATCATTTGTTGTTACAGTAATTCCTTCTCTTGGAATCGGTGCTAAAGGACGAGCTGTTGGATGGAGCACACATAAACTGGCTTTATCAAATTCCAATCTATACGAGCCATCGAAACTCCCAAAATCAACATGATTTATTCTTCCATGTTTAAGTTCATTGATGATAGTATCAAAATACAAATTATTAAGATTAGGTGATATAATGCTAATCAAAGGTTTTTCACCAACTTCATCAGGTCCATATTTTTTAGCTAACTGAGACCTCATTTCCATCACTTCTTCTTTAAAATTACTCATTTTAAACCTGTGTCTCCTTTTTTCCTTGACTTGTTATTCTTTCTCCTTGATGCTGTCCTTCATAAGTTCTTTTTATTTCGCCAAGAACTGGCTCCCAATAAATCTTAAACATTCTTGCACCTAATTCAAAATCAAAATCATAATTGCTATTATTTTTTAATCCAAACTTAAGGAGTCCGTTGAATCCTGGATTTGTCGTCGAACAATGAAGACTAATTCCTCCAAGTTGCAGAGAGACTCTAGGTTTTATATCAGGGATAATATATCCTGGAATAGAATTAAAATCATATGTAATTTTTTCAGACGGACAATTAATTTTTTCAATTGTTCTAACAAGGAAATAATCTCCAGGTTTCATGACTATTTTTTTATTGCCATCAGTGTCAATATCTGAAACTAAAATTGTTTTAGGAGAGCTCCTTTTAGTCACACCTAAAAAACTTGGTCCAATAATTTTCTCAACTCTTCCAACCCTCAACTCAAGTTCAACCCCTTCTGGATTTTCTAATTGTCCTTTTGAAAGCCCTTCTATTAAATTATATTTTTTGTTTAATTCTAAAACTCTAAGTGATGATAATTTCATTTTAACCTCATTTGATTTTAATTAAAGATAAGTTTATTTTATAAATATGATTGTGATTCAATATCTCTTATTCCCCACAACCCTTAGGATTTACCCAATTACACTCAGGACAAGTTTCATTACAATGGCCTTTTTTGAATGTCTGTGTTCCACATATGGCGCAAAACCCCCCTAACTCTTCAGAATGATTTGAATTTTTTTCAATAGACTTATTTTTATTATTGTTTTCAACAGAATTACTTTTCTTAGGATTTCCATTATTTTCTTTTCCATTTCCAAGAAATTCTTTCTCCAAATAATTAAAAATATAATCTACAATGGAATCAGCAGTTTTAATATCTTGATGCCCTTCATTTACTAAACCTCTTGGTTCAAATCTTTGGTTCTTAAATTTTTCTACAAGTTTTTCTAAAGGGACACCATATTGTAAATTAAAACTAATAGAAGTAGCAAATGCATCACTTAACCCTCCAATAGTGCTACCTTCCTTATTCATATTCATAAATATCTCACCAGGATTTCCATCTTTGTATTTTCCAATTGTTAAATATCCTTCATGACTTGCAATATCAAATTTGTGAATTAAAGCATCCCTTGTTGTTGGGAGTTTTCTTCTTACAGCTTTAGCAATTTTTTCTTCTTTTGAAAAATTTAATGGTTGTACTCTTTTACTTTTATCTCTATATAATGCAACTGCTTTCAATTTCATCTTCCAAGCATCCATATAAACTTGTTCTATATCTTCAACAGTTGATTCTTTTGGCAGGTTAACTGTTTTAGAAATTGCACCAGATAAAAAAGGTTGAACTGCAGCCATCATTTTTAGATGTCCTTTGGGAGAGATTGTTCTATTTACCAATTTAGGTTTATTTGAACAATCAAAAATTGAAAGATGTTCTTCTTTAATATGTGGGGCACCTTCCATAGCCTCTTTTTCATCAATGTAATTAATTATTTCTTTAATCTGGTTTTTTTCATAATTTAATCTTTCTAAAATAGGTTCAACATTCTTATTAATCAATCTTAATGTCCCTCCATCTGAAAGAAGTTTTGTTTGAACTAAACCAATTTCTGGTTCAATACCTTTTGTATCACAATCCATCATAAAACCAATTGTTCCTGTTGGAGCTAAAAGTGTAGCCTGAGAATTTCTAAATCCATACTTCTCCCCTCTTTCAATAACATTATCCCATATTCTTTCTGCTTCTTCCAACACACTCTCAAGACCCTTGGGCAATTTATCTTTATCAATATTAGATAAAGCATCCCTATGCATCCTCATTACTTTCATCATTGGTTTTTTATTTTTTCTATATCCTTTGAAAGTTCCAATTTTTTCAGCCATTTCTGTAGATGTTTCATAAACTTTTCCTGTTTCTAAGGCAGTAATTGCAGCAGCAATATTTCTAGATTCATCAGAATCATAAGCAAATCCTAAAGACATAATCAACGAACCTAAATTTGCATAACCCATTCCTAAAGGCCTAAACTTGTGAGAATTTTTCGCGATTTTTTTTGTAGGATAACTTGAATTATCTATTAACAAATCTTGAGCAATTGCAGTTATTCTTACAGCATTGGAAAAGGATTGCACATCAAATGTTTCATCTTCTTTCATAAAAGCCATTAAGTTTTGTGAAGCTAAATTACATGCACTATTATCAATAAACATAAATTCTGAACAGGGATTTGAAGCATTAATTTTTCCAGAATTTGGACAAGTGTGCCATTTGTTAATTGTTGTATCAAATTGCATCCCAGGATCGCCACAAAAATGTGTGGCTTCTGCAATTTTCTTAATTAAATCTTTTGCATTATATTCAGGCATTTCATCCGCCATCTCTGGATTATTAATTGGTTTTGTTTTGTATTTTTCATTATTTTCTATAGCAGTCATAAATTCATCATCAGCTTTAATAGAAATATTTGTATTCTGATAATTAACGCTTTCTTCTGCTTCTTTGTAAGGAATACCATTATCAATAAGTATATGCAATTTTTTTTCTTCATTCATTTTTGAATTTATGAATTCCATAATATCTGGATGCCAAGTATTTAGAATGTCCATCTTAGCAGCTCTTCTTGTTTTCCCACCAGACTTAACTATACCTGCTACCTTATCATAAAAAGCCCAATATGCTAAAGGACCAGAAGGTTTCCCTCCACCAGAAAGTTTTTCTTTTGATGAACGAAGTGTTGAAAGATTAGTTCCTGTTCCTGAGCCATACTTAAATAAAAGTGCTTCATTCTTTGCTAATTCCATAATTCCTTCCATTGAATCATCTACACTTTGGATAAAACAAGCAGATGACTGAGGATATTGTCTCTCTTTTTTAATAGGCAAAATATTCACTTTACCATTATTATTAATAATATAAGCTTCTTTCCGTTTATTTTCTTTAGATTTATTAACAGATTCTTGAACACCTACATTAAACCAAACAGGAGAATTAAAAGACATTTTCTGATCAAGCACTAAATAAGAAAGTTCATCTCTAAATATTTTTGCATCTTCTTCTGAAAAATAATTTTTATTAATACTCCATTCACTAATTGTTCCACATACTCTGCTCTCTAATTCTTTAATTGAATCTTCTCTTTCAGAAGTTCCTTGTTCACCAAAAAAATATTTTGAAGCGACAATTTTTTTTGCTAGAGGACTCCATTTTTTAGGAAATTCAACATTTTTCTGAGTAAATATGACTTTTCCTTCATCATCAGTTATATTAACATTTGTCTTTTCGAATTCAAATGAATTGTATCTATCTGAACCACTATTTCTTGTAAAATATTTTCCAATATCTAAATTTTTTCGTTCACCCATTTTAATAATCAAATATCAGAATTCTCTTATTTAAAGATTGTCGTTCAAAAATTCATTAATTCACACTTTTTACAAAGATTGTTCCTTGAAGGCTCCCCACAAACCTTACAATACTCAATCTTAGGCTTAGCAGAGTTACCTGCTTGCAGGTTCTTGTGCCGGGAACGCAGTGAGGCGGTATCCCTTTTTGGCATAAAGATTTTCTCAAAATTCTTAAGAATATTTTTCTTGTCTTTTTCAGATAAAGTGTTTAGGAATTTTCTAACTTGAATTCTATAAGAGTCCAAAGCACAAGGACACTTCTCATAAACAACAGGAAGATTTTTTTGTTTTGAGAATTTTTTAATTTTATTTTCTGCGGTGTAAAACAAAGGTTTTATTCTCGGAATGAATTTCTTGTCTGAAATATTCTTTGTAATCACACCAGAACTAAAACTCAGTTTAGGACTTCCTTTTAAAACATTCATCAAGCAAGTCTGCGCTTCGTCGTCGAGATTATGTCCTGTCGCGATTTTGTCTGCTTTTAATTTCCTTGCTTCACGATTCAAAATCCATTTTTTCAAAACTCCACAAATCGCGCAGTTTTTGAGCTTGCCTTTCTTTTGCTGAACAGCTGAACGCAGATAACACATCCCAGCCCCCATCTCTTTCTCAATATCGTAAACATGCAACTTTATATCAAGCTGTTTGCAAAGTTTTTCTACTGCTTCCAAACACTCCTCGCTGTATTTTCCAATTTTCAAATCAAGATGAATGGCCTCAATATTATATTTAAACTTTTTCAAAAAATAAGCAGTTGTAGCAGAATCTTTTCCTCCAGATAAGGCAACTAAAACCTTCTCAGATTTTTTTAACTTAATTTTCCCTAATGTTTGTTTAACACTTGCTTCAACCATAATAAGAAAAGAAGGAAAGGGTTTTTAGGGTTTACTCTTAGAAAGAAAACTTTCTTCCTCTCCAAAAAGTTCTAAATATGCTCCTGAATTTATGACATCACTGGAGTTTATAAGAACCATTCCATGAACTTTTCTTCGACTAATTCTATTCTGTTCTTGTCCTCCCTCATACATTTTTCCAACCCATTCCATAACTTTTTCTTGTGAGATAAATCCATTATAACCATGTTCATATGCTGCCTTACCTAATCTTAACATATTAATAAATTCAGGTGTTGCTTCGTCTCCAAACTCCTTTTTTACTCTCTCTTCTAACACTTCATCAAATGGAATTACTCTCATGAGTTAGAAATAAAAAAACACCTTTATAAGAATTATTGTCCTTGCCCCCAACCTTTTATTTTCCCCTCTCATAATCCTCAATTGCTTTGCTTTGAGCACGCTTGGGCGAAGCAATGCGGTGCTTGGTTTCGTAGTCAAGTATTGCTTTCTTCAAAGCCTCAATTCCCAAAACAGAACAATGCACTTTTATCGGAGGCATTCCCCCAAGTTTCTTAACAATATCATTCTTTGTAATTTTCTTCGCCTCCTCTAAAGTCTTGCCTTTTGCCAACTCACATACAACATCAGAACTCGCAATCGCCGCCCCACATCCAAACGTCTTAAACCCAATATCTTTTATCCTGCCCTTATCGACCTTAATCTCAAGATGCATTATATCTCCACAAGCAACACCTCCAATTTCTCCAACCCCATCAGGTTTTTTCAAACTCTTCACAAACTTTGGATTTTCAAAATGCTTCATTAATTTTTTTGTATATTTCATTTCTTATTCAACTTCTTCACCAACTCCTCAATTTCTTTTTTACTCATTCCATGCGCAAGACAACCTTGCTCCAAACTTTCCTGCTGAGCCATTGGACAATCAAGACAATGCATTCCTGCCTCAAACAAAACCTCTGCCTTTTCAGGATTCTTTTGCAAAATTTCAGACATGATTGTTTCTTTAGTTATTTCCATTTTAATCCAAAGGAGAAACCCTCTCGTTCGACTACGCTTGGGCGGACGAATGAATCTCTCACTTAAGGGGAGAGATACTTCGCAACTTCTCCACAATTTCTTTTAATTTTTTTAACACATAATCTATTTCTTCTTCTGTATTATATTTGCTCAAACTTAATCTAATTGAACTATTCGCTTCTAAAGGTGTCAAGCCAATTGCAAGCAAAACATGGCTCGGCTCCAATGATTTTGAAGAACACGCAGAACCTGTTGAACCGAAAATCCCCTTGGCATTCAAAAAACTCCCAATAGCCTCCCCCTCAATATTATTAAACGAAACATTTACATTATTACAAAGCCGATTTTCCCGAGGACCATTCAGTTTCACATTCTTAATCTTCAAAAGCCCGTCAATCAATTTATCTCTTAATTTAATCATCTTCTTAGTGTCTCTGTTTCTTGCAATTTTAACTGCTTTTGCAAACCCAACAATCCCAGGAACATTTTCCGTCGAACTCCTCAAATTAAACTCATGTCCTCCTCCATGAAGCAATGGAACTATCTTCACACCCTCGCGAATATACAACGCCGCAACACCTTTTGGCCCGTGAATCTTCTGTGCATTCACCGTCATCAAATCAACATTCTGTTTCTTCACATCAATAGCCATCTTCGTATAACTCTGACACGCATCTGTATGAAACAAAACACCTTTATCTCTGCAAATCTTCCCAATCGCTCCCAAATCCTGAATTGTCCCTATTTCATTATTACCATGAATAATTGAAACCACAATTGTCTTATCTGTAATCACGCTCTCAACGTCTTTCGGATTCACAAAACCCTCCTCGTCAACATCCAGATAAGTCACCTTTGCTCCCTGCGTCTCCAACCACTTAGAAGCATTGTAAATACAATCATGCTCAATCTTAACAATAATAATATGATTCTTTTGTTTGACCAAGCCTGGGCGAGCGAGGCCTGAACTTTGTTCAGAGCCTTCTGGATAGTTTTGAAAAAATAAACCCTTCAAAACAAGGTTATTTGCTTCTGTCCCACTCCCAGTAAAAATAATTTCTTTATACTTTGCACCAATTGATTTTGCAATTACAGCCCTTGCCTCTTCAATTGCTCTCTTCGCTTCCTCTCCCATCAAATGTGTAGAAGATGCATTCCCATACTTCTCTGTAAAATAAGGCAACATCGCTTTCACAACTTTTTCATCAACTTTTGTTGTTGCTGCGTTGTCCAAGTAAATTTCCTTCCTCATTTTGAAATTTGCTTGATGGCAAAATTTATTTTTGTCTTGAGGTATATTGGTTTCATCTCCCACACCTTTCAGCACAATTCTTACAATCGCAAAAACTCTTCGCATGCTTATCAATCAACTTTAACATTGGAACAATTGTTTTTTTATTCAAAAAATAAATTCTTTCTTTTCCTTTTTGTTTTACATCAACAATTCTACAACTTTTCAAATTCCTCAAAGCATGCGAAATCTTGCTTTGTTCAACACCCAATTCTTTTGAAATTTCAGTAACATTTTTTTCTTTATCTTTCAAGGAAGTTATAATTTTTATTCTAAGTGGATTAGCCAAATTATTAAAAAATATATGGTATGTTGAATTATTCATATGAAAATACATTCATATAACTATTTAAATCTTCTTCTTTCTTATTGTTTGCCAACCTTCCCAACTAATTATCAAAGCAAGAACAACTAATGCTCCTACAAAAATACTCAAAACCCAATTACCCTCGCTGATAAAACCTGTTTTGTTAAATAAACTATAAAATAAAGCAGAGATTGTTGTCAGCATCATAAAAATTGTAGGAATAATTAAGAACCTTATGCTTTTTTTCTTTTGCACAAAATATGCACTGATTGTTATCAGCCCAATGGCAACAATTAACTGATTAGATGTCCCAAACATTCTCCATAAATCTGAGTAAGCATTTGTTACAGCAAGGATATAAGCAGGGACAATCGCGATAATCACTGCAATTAGTTTATTCTGGCAAATTTTATGTTTAATATTTTCTGTAATCAGCATCCTGCTAATTCTGCTTGAAGTGTCAAGTGAAGTAAGAATAAATTGGTTTACTAAAAATGCTCCAATCAAACTAGCTAAACTAAAAGATAAAAAAGGTATGCCGATTTTTGAGATAATGCTTCCGAATCCGTTGCCAAATGCAATCACCCATCCCTGCTCAAGCGAACCTAAAAAGTTAAGATGGCCTGTATCCCAGTTTAAACTTGCAACAAACAACACAACTAAAAGTGCTAAAATACCTTCGGCAATCATTCCCCCATAAGCAACAAATCTCCCATGTTTTTCTTTTGCTAATTGTTTAGAAGTTGTGCCAGAGGCAACTAATGAATGAAAACCTGAAGCTGCACCACATGCCACTGTAATAAAAAGTATGGGCCACAATGGCAAGTTGCCTGAAATATAAATAGGAGCTTTAATCACAGGACGAACAATTAAAAGAGAAACAAATCCAAGCAGTAAAAATAAGATTAACTGAATTGATGAGAGATAATCACGAGGCTGTAAAAACATCCAGACAGGAATCAGCGAAGCAGCACCGCCATAAATAATAAGAATTGTTATCCATAAAAATTTAGAAACTTCTGCGGAAAAAGGAAGGGAGATTGGAAAAAGATAGCCAATATACATAAAAAAGAAAGCAAAAGCAAGCGCAACAAAACTTGAAATCCAGGGGTTTGCCTTAAACTTGTAAACTGCTATGCCTAAAATAAACGCAATAACGCTGATTGCCAAAATAGGAATAACCAGCATGGGCTGGGCAATAATACTGTCTGCAGCAGAAACAGAAAATACTGCGATAATTAATGTAAGGGCCATCCAAATCATAAGAGCAAAAATCTTCCCAGCCTTGCTACTCAGAGATTTTTCTGTAATCTTGGAAATTCCTTTTCCTTTATTTCTAACAGAGATCATCAAGGATAAATAATCATGAACCGCTCCAATAAAAACCGTTCCAATAATAATCCATAAACTAGTAAGTGCCCAACCAAAATAACTTACCGCCAGAATCGGACCAATAATCGGACCAGCTCCTGCAATCGACGCAAAATGGTGCCCAAAAAGAAAAAACTTGTTCGAAGGGTAGTAATCAATTTTCTCCTTATTCAAAACAGCCGGAGTCTTTTTATTCGTCGGTTTAATCTTTTTTTCAATATATCTTCCGTAAAGAAAATAATTTCCAATAAGAAATAAAATTCCTACGACTGCAATTAATGCTGCGTTCACCATTTTTTAACTTTTTAAAAAGTGGTAGTGGAAATCTTGTATTTGCTCCACCATCTTTTTAATATGGGCGCGGAGGGAATCGAACCCCCTTCCTCTGCTCTCTCTGCAAATTTGCGGAGAGTGAAAATCTCCAATTTACTCTGGAGGCAGATATACTACCAGTATACGACGCACCCATTAAAATAAAATAGAAAAAGATTATTTAAAGGTTAATGTTATTCAGCTATTATGAAAATTATCACTAAGAAAGATGTCCTTCAAAACAAGAATTTTTATCTTAATGAGATAAAAGTAGGAAAAATTTTCATATACCCCACAGACACAATTTATGGTATTGGTTGCGACGCCACAAATAAAAAAAGTGTTTCAAGAATAAGAGAAATTAAGAAAAGAGACGAAAAACCGTTTTCAGTTATTGTTCCATCAAAAGACTGGATTAAAGAAAAATGTAAAATTTCAAAAAAACATGAACAATTTCTTAACAAACTTCCTGGAAAATATACTTTAATTTTTGAGTTAAAAGACAAATCTTCTATTGCAAAAAAACAAATAATTGGAAATTTATTGTCCCTCGGAATTAGAATTCCAGATAACTGGTTTAGTGAATTTTTATCCGAAATAAATGTTGTTTTTATTTCTACTTCTGCTAATATTTCTGGGTATCCTGTAATAAAGTCAATTAATAATTTAAAAGATTCAATGAAGACTAATATAGATTATATAATTGATAATGGTATCTTAGATAATCCTTCAAGCACAATAATTGATTTAACAAACAATGCCAAAATTCTCAGATGAAATTTTTCGAGTCTGTTCTATTTTATCTTCTTCATCTCATTTATTTCCTGATTTGAAATAGAACATCCTTTAAACTTAACAGCCCAAAGCAAAGCATCTAATAATTGCCCGTTCCCAATTTTAACAAGTTTTTTCTTGTGCGCAATATAAACCAATTCTGCAGACCGAATTATTTTAAAATTTTTAAAAATATCAAAATTGGTTTTTTTAGAAATAATTTTTGTATGCATTTTTCTTTCTAGAAATTCTCCAAGTTTATCTGGGCTTTCAACCAACATCCGAGTTGTCCGTTCATCAATAGCAACTACATTTAAAATCTTTTTTTTAGAAAGAATCTCACTTAAAGCTAAACAAGAGATTTCTCCAGCACTAACCAACTTAATGTCCTTACCTTTTCCTTCAAAAGAACTATTAGCCATATCTAAAATATCTTGTGTCCTTTTTTGAATTCCTTCCTCGTTTGAAAGTTCAAGAACTCCTTTATCTAAAAGATGTTTGACTCTCAACGCTTCTAATTTAAATCGAGTGATTGTTAGAGGTTTATCAATAACTTCTTTTTTCACATCCTCTGTAATCAAAAAACTTCCCTTGAAAACTTTTTTCAATTCTTCTAATATATCTAAAATCCCGTTCATAGCAAGACTAATTAATGTGCTTGCGTCAAAGATTATTGCTTTTTGCTTCATCCAAAAACTCCTTTCGTTCGACCACGCTTGGGCGGACGAATGGTAATCTTCATTCGAAGATTTCCTTTACTAATTTAATTCTCTCACGGATACCTAAAGTCTTACTTTCAGGAGAATCTGAAATTCCTGTCTGCCCTGCATAATTCGCAAGTTCCCAAACTGTGATTCCTAAAAGTTTCGCAGTGTTCTCCATTGAAACACCGTGCCCGTAAATCTTCGACGCCTTGTTAATACTCGCCTTCCTAAAAACTTCCTGAATATATTTCTTCATCCCAGGAGAAACTCTCTCAATTTCTGCACGCAACTGCTTTAAACTATTAGTCAATAAATTTCCACCTTTCTTAATATTTTTAATGACCGCATCAATACGCTTCACAATCAAACCATCTCCAAGATATCCTCTTTCCAAAATTTTCCCCAAAGAATAAACAATCACAGCAACAGCAATATTATCTGCATCTTGTGTCCGCGACGCTGTATTGTTCGTCTGGTCACTTAATTGCTTAAGTTTCAAAGTATCTTTCGCTTTCAAAGCAACCTTTGTTTCTTCAAGAATTCTAATAATATTTTCACCATCTTTCATAAAAACTAAAAGAAAAAAGATTATTTAAACCTTGATATTATTACAATTATATGAAACAAATAATCCTAGATTCAAGTTTTATCCTAACTTGCATAAAACAAAAAATAGATTTTTTTGAAGAATTAGTCGGAGAACAGATTCTTCTTCCAGAACAAGTAATTAATGAAATTAAAAATTTAAAAAATCCAATTTCAAACTTGGCTCTTAAACTTTTTGAAAAAAACAAATTTGAAAAAATTGACATTGGAAAAGGCCATGTTGATAAAAGAATAATCAAATTTGCAAAAGAAAACCCAAAAACAATTATCGCAACTTTAGACAAAGAAATCAAAAACAAAACTAAAAATCAAAAACTAATAATCAGAGGAAAAAAGAAATTAGAAGTTATTTAACCTCTAGGAAATCTTTAAAAACCAATTTCTATTCTAATTTTTATAAAATGTTCTATTTAGTTGAAGTTGAAGATTATATAAGAGTAGAGCCAAAGTTATTTGGTTTGCCTACTCAAGAGGCTGTTGAAAACCAGCTTCGAGAAACCTATGCAGATTATTACGACAAGGAATTAGGAAAGGCAGTGGAAGTTATCCGCGTTTTAAATGTTGGAGAAGGAGTGATTATTCCTGGAGACGGTGCAGCATATTATAATTCAAAATTTAAACTGCTCGTTTGGAAACCAGAATTACAAGAAATTGTTTACGGGACAATTTCAGAGATTACAAATTTTGGAGCATTCATAGATATGGGAGTAATGAGAGGAATGATTCACATTAGTCAAACAATGGATGATTATGTAAGTTTTAGTAAAACAAATTCATTGCTTGGAAAAGCAACAAAAAGAAACCTAAAACAAGGAGACTTATGTATAGCAAGAATCGTAGCAATCAGCCACAAAGGAGAGGGTCCAAAAATAGGGCTTACAATGAGGCAACCTGGTTTAGGAAAACTAGAATGGATTAAAGAAGACCAAATTAAAAAAGAAAAAGCTACTGCAAAAGCAGTAAAAACAGAAAAGAAGTCAGTTAAAGGAGGAAAGAAGAAATGACTTCAATATTAGATTATTTAATGAAAGGAGTAGAATATTTTGTAGAAGTTGTTGATTACCTGACTACTAACGACCCTGTAGAAAGAAAAAGATTAGAAGAAATCTGGGGCTGGGGATATTCACCAGAAACACCACAATCAACTAAAAAAGAAATTACTAATATTTGTGAAAATGCCTAAATTTAAATTTGATTGGAAAGAACGAGAAGATAATTATTTGCTTAGTTCAGAAATTGGTTTTGCAAGAATATCAACATCTCTTTCCTCAAGAATGAATGTTTTAATAGTTTATGATAAATCTAGGAAAGCTATTGATGGATGTTGCCAATCAACCCCAGTTGGACAATTAAAAACGCGAGCAGAAGATTCATTATATGGGGGGGCTTCACAAAATGCCTAAATCAAAAGCATGTAAAATTTGTAAGAAAATATATGAAGGAGAAAAATGCACGAGATGTGAATCTAAAGAATCAACCGAAGGATTCAAAGGCAGGATTGTTGTTGTAAATCCTGAAAAATCAGAAATAGCACAAAAACTAAATATCAAAGACAAAGGAAACTTTGCAATTAAAGTGAGGTAATTCTATGAAAGTAATTAATAATTTAAATGACATGAGTGAAAAAGAAAACAAATTATTCAACAGAAAAGAAATTCAAATAAATATTGAAGCAGAAATTACACCAAGTCATAAAGAGGCCAAAGAATTAATTTCTAAAAAATTCTCAACTCAACCAGAGAACATTAGGGTAAAAAAAATCTCAGGAAAATTCGGCACAAAAATTTTCACAATCTCTGCAAATATTTATACTTCTGAAGAAGAAAAGAATAAAATTGAAATCTTTTCGAAAAAAGAAGCAGAAAAAGAAAAAAAGCCTGAACCTGTAACCCCTAGTGTGCCTCAAGATACTGAAGATAAAAAAACTGAAGTTCCTGCTGAAGCCCCTCTTCAAAAAGAACAGGAAGTTTCCAATGAAATTGCAAAGCAAGAAGCTGTAGAAGATAAAACTTCAAAGAAAATTGAAAAAATTAAACAAGAAAAATCGGTAAAGAAAGAAAAAAATGAATAAAGAATATACAACTGTTCAAAAAAGAAAACCTCTTAGAGATGTAAAGAATATTAATGGCATAACTATTTCAGGAGGTTTTGTTGATTATCAAGAAAATATTAAATTAGAAGGAATTGTATGTGGGTCACGTTCTAAAATAACTATAAAATTACCTAAATATTACTTAAAGGGAGAAAAATAAAATCGTAAAGAAAAAAGGATCAAAAACAAAAACAGGAAAAAAGCCTTACAAGAATAAGGCAACTAGCAAAAAATATACAAAGTATAAAATTGATGGAGATAAAATTACAAGAGAAAGAAATTGTCCTAGATGTGGACCAGGAATATTTTTATTAACAACAAAAGATAGAGTCTATTGTGGCAAATGTCATTATTCTGAATTTAATTCTAAAAACGACAAAAAGGTTGAAGAAAAGAAATCTGAAGAAAAGAAAGTTGAAGAGAAAAAAGGGTGATGATTATAAAACACTAAAAATAAAAAATGGAGTTAGATTCATCTGACAAAGATAAAAGATTGTATGAATTTTTAAGAAATTTTGATTTTAAAAAAATACCTGCAAAAAATATTCGATTAAACGCTAAAACTGCTCAATTAATGCCCTTATCCAATTATTTGCAAATATTTAGTCATCTTGAAGAAATGCTGAAACTTGCATCCCTTCCAAAAAAAGCAAATGGAATTAGATTAGTGGTTTATGCGGATCATTTACATTCAACGGGTAATCCTTTGATAATCAATTCTGGTTGTGGAGATTTCATTTCTGGATATGAGATATTTTATACAATTGAAAGAGGAGATGAAGAACCTTTTTTTGTAATTAAAGAATATGAATTTATAGTTAAAAAATAATTTTTTAATAATTATAAAACCTCTGGAGCAATGTCAATTAAGTTCTCTTTTTGTTTTTGAGTTTGTGAGAAAACGAAACCGCAACAAAGTGAGGACTTTCAGGAATCTTTGATTTCTGTTCTCCTCCGTCTTAGGTATATCTAAATTATGATTATAACCCTAGGAGATTCTTCAAACCAGTCAAAAAAGATAGCTTGAAGCCTCTCCTGGGAAAAAGAGGTGATAGTATATTGAGTATCATATACTATTTAAATCTTTCGTTCATGTTACCCTTAGAAAATGACAGGGTGAAATTAGTTTATAGTAGTAATTGGAATTACTTCTGTAAAAGACACCATTAAAAATTAGGCACTACTTACACTAATTATTAGGCACTACAAACTAAAATCTTCCTCACAAAACAATTATAAAACAAAATCTCTTCTTTGATTTATGAAAAAAGAGGCAGGGGTCAAACAACAACAAATCCACGACATTTTATTTAACAGAGAAATCGGTTGGCAAGAAATTATCTATGATCTAATCAACACAGATCAGCTCGACCCTTGGGATATAAACATAACAATTTTAACAGAAAAATATCTTCAAAAAATAGAACGACTTGAAGAAGCAGATTTTTTCGTTTCAAGTAAAGTCCTTTTAGCGGCTGCACTTCTTCTGAGAATCAAATCAGAAATTTTGTTAAACACTCACATAAAAAGCATAGACGAAATCCTCTTTGGAAAAAAAGAAAAAAAGAAACACGTCCTAGAAAGAATTGAACTTGACGAAGAAATTCCAGAACTTGTTCCACGAAGTCCAATTCCACGTTACAAAAAAGTCACATTAAAAGAATTAATCAATTCATTAAACAAGGCAATCACAACTGAAAACAGAAGAATTAAAAAAGAAATAATTAACAAAAACGCCTTAAGGGAAACAGGAATTTCTCTACCAAAAAGGAAGATTAACATCCAAGATAAAATAAAACAAATCTATGAAAATCTATTAAGACATCTTGGAGAAGATAAAGAAAAGAAAAAAATCTCATTTACTGAATTTATAGGAACAAGCAAAGAAGAAAGAATCGCTTGTTTTTCTCCAATATTACATTTAGAAAATCAAAAAAAAATTTGGCTTGAACAAAATGGACATTTTGAAGAGATCCATCTCTGGCTAAAAAAAACTTATTTCAAACACAACCCAGATCCATTTGCAGATTTAAAACACGAAATAGAAGAAGAAATCGAAAAACTTGACGAAGAACAAAAACAAAGATTACAAGAAATTAACGAAAAATTTGAGAATCCTTTAGGAGAATAAATCTTAAAAACTTCTTTTCTTTATTTTTTCTATGAAAGCCGCAGTATTATTTTCAGGTGGAAAAGACTCTTGCTATTCAGCATATTTAGCAAAAAAGAAAGGTTATGAACTTTCTTGTTTGATTTCTATTTTTTCAAAGAACAAAGAAAGTTATATGTTTCATACACCTTCGATAAAAAAGGTAAAAAAACAAGCAGAAGTTATGGAAATTCCACTGCTCATAAAAAAGACAAAAGGTAAGAAGGAAGAAGAGTTAAAAGACTTAGAAAATGTTATAAAAAAAGTAAAAGATAAATATCAAATTAAAGCAATTATAACTGGCGCTTTATATTCTAAATATCAAAAATCAAGGATTCAAAAAATTTGTGACAAATTAAATCTAAAATGTTTTAATCCTCTATGGCATAAAAACGAAATTAAATATTTAGAAGAACTAATCAAAAACAAATTCAAAATTATAATAACTGCAGTCGCAGCTTATCCTCTTGACAAATCTTGGTTAGAAAGAGAAATAGACAAAAAATTTATTCAAGAAGTAAAAGAACTTCAAAAAAAATACAAAGTTCATCCTGCAGGTGAGGGAGGGGAATTCGAAACATTTGTTTTAGATTGTCCTTTGTTTAAGAAACCGTTAAAAATCAAAAGCCAAAAAATCTCTGGAGAAAATCATTCTTGGGGAATGGAAATTAAGATTTAATTTTCAACAAACTTTCCCTGCCTGTCTTCATAAACTTAATCTTAAATTTTTTTGTTTTAACTTCTTGCGCACCAACAAAAATAACTTTTTTAATTCCATAGTAATTTGCATACTCCAATGCCTTTGACGGCTTTCCAAAATAAACAGAAACATTCTTGCCTTGTTTCCTGAGTTTATCTGCAAGTTTAATTGCCTCTTTATCTTTTCCAAGAGAAATAACTAAAATTTTGTCAATATCAATAACCATATTTGTTATAGTAATCAATCTTTCAATACTAAAAGAAATCCCTGTTGCTTGAGTTTTGTCAACCATGTATGACCCTCCTCCGCAAATTGTCTCTCTTATTCCTTCCCCTTTGATTTCAAAAATACTGCTATTGTAATACGAAAGTCCTCTTGCTAAAAAAGGAGAAAAAACAACTTTCAAACCATACCTCGCACAAGCCTCTTTTAATTCTTTAATTTCAGAATAAAATTTATACTTCTCAAAAAATTTCTCAGGTTTTTTAAAAACATCCAAAACTTTCTCAGCACCAAACTTTTTCAAGTTTGTTTTAATTTCTTTCTCTGGCAACTTATCCAGTTTATCTATTTCTCTAATAACTTCTTCTTTTTTCCTTATCCCTTGTCCATCTAAAATCTCATTCAATAATTTCCGATTATTTATATAAACAATAGACTTAATTTTCAACTTATCAAAAATCTCCTTTGTCATAGCTAAAATTTCTGCTTCGTTTTTTGTATTTGAACCAACCACATCAATATCACATTGAGTAAATTGTCTTAGCCGATTCCCAGTTACAGGCTCGTCCCGAAAAACAGGCCCAATCTGAAATCTTTTGTAAGGTAATTTTTTCTCTTTCGCAATTCGCTTTAATTGAAAAGTGAACTCATACCTCAAAGCCAATTTTCTCTTTCCCTTATCTTGCAACCTGTAAATATCAGAAACAGCCTCGTCATTAGGATTATCTCCTTTAACAAATTCCTCTGACTCAATTATTGGTGTTCTAACCCGCTCAAAATTATACTGCTCAAAAGTTCTTCGAACAAGTTCATTAATCACTGAAAATTTTTCAGCATCTTTGCCAGTATAATCTCTAAATCCTTTTACAATATTAGTTTTCATTTTAATTCCTCCACAAGTTTGTCTATTTTTTTCATGATTACCTTGATAGATTTTTTAACTACCTCTTTATAGTCTTCTTCTTTTTTTACATCAAAAATCTTCCATACAACTACTTTTAGATTTTGTTTCAAATAAAACTTGTTGTTGAATATTTTTTTTGGGACGTCATTCGCTACAATAATTATTATATCTTGTTTGTTCAGCAAGCTAATACTCATTGATTTTGAACCATCTTTAACTTCTATTCCAAACTCTCTCGCAGTTTCTCTCTGAAACTTAACTATCCTTTTTTCAGTTTTAGTCAAAATATCTGATTTGATAATTCCCGCACTACTAACATTGATGTTCTTGTTTTTATTCACTTTCTTAAAATAAGCTTCGGCTATCTTGCTTCTAAATACATTGTGTTTACAAACAAATAAAATATTCATTTTCTCCTCCTTTGAAGGGTGGAAGCCGGGAGTTGAACCCAGACTTTGCGGACCACAACCACACGCGCTACCATTACGCAACATCCACCATAATTTAATAGAGAAGAACTTAATTTATAAGGTTTTTGAGAATCAGTCTTAAGCAGTAATTTAAATGGAAGGTTAAGTCGAGCGATTTCGCGAAAGACAAAATAGAAATTAATTCTGAGCGAAGTCGGGAGTTTAGGAAACCAATAGGTGTCCTCGCAAGCACAGCTAAAAAAATTCTTACTTCCAGTGATGGGGACAGTTCCTAATTTTAGCAATCATAAAAATATTTATCAAGAAGGGTTTTTAAATTTTACCTTTGAGGATTCAATCTAAGTTTTAAAATAGTAATTAAAAAATAAAAATTTAAATTATTAGATTTATACAATACAACAGTATTCTCCACCAATTATTCTAATTTCTTCACCCTCGACACAAATCTCACCTGAATCAGTTTCATCAGTAACATCAGCTGTTGGACAATCAGTAAATAGATCATCAGAACCTTGAGTTACTGTGTCTTCAGTATTAGAAATAAGATTTTGAATGACATACCATACTACTCCTATAGCGACTAAAGATAGAGCAACTATAATCAACATGGTAACAATTGCAGACATACCTCGTTTATTTTTATACATTATTATACCTCCTTTCAATAATTTAAATTAGAGATTAATCTTTTTAAACATTTCTAATTTTTATTAAAACTATTTAAAAGTTTGAAATACTCATCTTTATCAATAGTTTTGTCTGATTCTGACAAACCAATATTTTCTGAAAATTTCCAAAATGCCGACGGCTTGTAACCTTTTTTCTTCAATGCTTGAATCGTCGGCAATCTTTCATCACCCCACCCAGAATATTTACCTTCTTTAATTCCTTCTGTAAATTTCCTCGAAGACAATTCCATATCTTTAAACTTCCATCGTCCTAAAAAACCAGTCCACGGAAATTTCTTTTTCAAAACATTATAAATCATTTTCTGTCTCTCAGAATTGTCCCTATGTTCCTTTGCTCTGATAATATGAGTCATCTTCATTTCAATATCATCAACCGCCACAGCCAAATTCATTAACGGCCAAACACGATATTTCTTTTTTTGTAATGGATGTGGTGTTAAATTAATTCTCGCCAAAGGAAAATCCCTCATCGCAGGATTCTTGTGTTTCATATTAGATTTAAATCTCAAAACAGCCTCGCCAGGTTTGTAGCCTTTTTTAGAAATCATGTTTTCCCATCTTTCTAAATTTTCTTTAACACTTAATTTTCGGCAAGGACAATTTTTCTTTTCTTTTGAATATTCTCTAAATTTATCACCAGAACAAGTACAAATATACGCTGCTTTTTTTTCAATAAATTTTTTAGCATACTTATAATAAATTTCCATTCTCCCAGACTGAATCACAATTTTTGCCTTGTTGTTAAAAAGCCATTTAGAATCCTGCTCAATCAATTTGTAAGCCTTTGTATAAATATTATCCGGGTTTGTATCTTCTATTCTAACATAAAACTTTCCTCCGTATTTCATAACAAAATTAAAAGAAATGCAAGCAGTCATCGCATGCCCAATATGAAACGCTCCAGACGGCGACGGTGCAATTCGCATCACAACCTTTCCTTTTTTTGCATTAGGAAGTTCAGGCAAACCCTCACGAACTTTTCTCTTTGAAACTTCTCCTTCTAATTTTCCAAACTCTTTTTTCTGCTCATCCAAACTTAAAGAATTAATTTTTTTAACTATCTCAGAAATCTTTTTAATATATTTTTTAACATCTTGCTTTTTCAAACCTTCATTAAACAAAGCAGAGATAACTGCTCCTTGTTGTGCCTTACCACTATAAACAATTGCATTTTTCAAAGCATAGGCGCGGGTTTTTTTCACCAAATCTTTTTTATTCATAAAAACAAAAAGAGAAATAGGTTAATAAATTTAATCTTCTTTAAAATATCTTTCTCTATTTATTTGATTAACTTTTCTAGGAATATTTCTTATGGAGTAAATAGGAACTTGTTCATTAGGAGTAATAAGATAAGGAGAATTTCCTTCTCCATTAACCATTCAAAAGAAATAATTAATAACCAGCAACCCCACCTTTCTTTTCCAAAACTTCTATTCGTTGCTGAAGATGATAAATCTGATTTGACAATTCCTCAATTTTATTTGTCATCTCCATTAATCTCTTTGCAAGTTTTCTTCTTTTATCATCAACTCCAGAAGAAATATCTACATATGAGTCTTCATTCTCAGACGCCGTGCCTGTGGCATTTTGAGAAACAGTATTCCCAATCGCACCAAAAAACCCAAGCCCTCCCGCGCTAGAAGAATCTGATTCCTGCATATCCTTGCCCTCAGTAGACATTTCCGTAGGAAATGTTTCGGGGTACGCCTGTGGTGGTTTCATTTCTTCAGCACGCGCTTGTTGTTTCTTATATCTTTTAGTCAAATCAAGAACTCTATTTTCTCTTTTAAAAAATTTCATAAGAAATAAAGATTTCTCATTTATTTAAATTTAACTGATGAAACATTTTTTAAACACAATTCTCTTGATTAAAACATGGGGGAAATTGATGAAATAATAAAGAAGGTGAGTCCTTATTACAAGAAAAAAGGTGAACCTGAAATAGAACACAAAATAGTTTATGATTCCTCGACAGAAACTTTAGAACCTGTTTATTTTTGGATATTAAATTTCATGGATGAGATAGGGCTTTCAGTAGAAAAATTAGTCGACAATTTTACATCTTCTCCTGGCTCAGGGCATTTTGGTGAACTCCAAGGAAGAGCAACACATATGCAGCAGCAAGGACAAAACATGCTTGCACAAGTAAATACAATTCTAAGAAGCGTTTTGAATATTATTTATGACTTGAAAGAATTCAAAATAAGATTACAAAATTATGATGATTTAAAATCAGAAAATAAAAATAAGAGCTCAGCTGCAAAACAAAGTCTAAAACAAATTTGGTTGGACAAAGTAGACCTACAAAAAGGGAACTCAAGTGTAAAAGCCATGGCTCTTGGACAAGCAGGATTTCAAACTTTGCTCGACGCATTTTTAGTGGCAAATAACGAAAAAGAAGCCGAAAAACTTGATTTAAACGACAGGGTAAAAAGAATTGTTTCTTCAAGAATATATGAATTTAATATTTGGCTCACACAATCTGAAGTGGAATTAAAAAAAAGATATGATCTAGAACGAACTTATTTAGGTAGTCAAGTTAATTCATTAAAGCTTTATTCGCGATGGGCAAAACCTTATCTAAAAGCTGCACAGCAACTTGAAATGAAAGAAGGCGGAAGAGAACCATCTCTGGTAAAAACATTTAATACAATTTTATTAGAATTAACTCTATTAGGAAAAGATAAAATTAATGTGAAAAAGTCAGCAATTGCAGGCGATTTTCCAACAGACTTCCAAAAATTAAAAACAAAAAGAGATTATTACAGCTGTGTCTTAATTGATTTTAAGTTCAGAGGAATACCACAAAGAGTAGCACAACGAGGTGACTATGCTTTTGGAGGAAGAGCAGAAGTTACCTTCAAGGCATATGCATTAAACAAAGAAGAATTAGATAAAATAAATCGTGAACTAGACAAATCAGATGTAGGAGATGTTCTTAAACTAATCGAAGGTTCAACATCAGAAAGCTTGGACAATTTGCAAGGGGAAATTAATTTTTTCCTGGAAGAAAAAGAAAAGGAAGAAAAACCAAAAAAACCAAAAGACCAATCAAATCCTTTCTTAGCTTTAGTTGGACATTATGATAAAGAAGATATTATAAAGGGCACGAGCAAATCAGAAAAAGAAAAAGAAGAAAACAAAGACAAGTCAGTTAAGCCAGATGACTGGATTGAAAAAACTCATCTCAGGTTTTTCGCAGCATCAAGAGCAATTGAAGATGTTTTCACAATCTTTGATGTTTACAAAAAAGCACATGGGATGGCTAGTTATACTTAGAAAAATTTATCTTTAAGAAACTTTATATATTTCTATAACCTCTTTAAGTCATGAAAAAGAAAAGTGATAAATCTGAAAAACAAGAAGATTCTGAATTAGAAGAATTAATTGATGAAAAAAAACTTAAGGAAATCATTGAAGAAGTTGGTGAAGAACCAGAAGAACTTAAAACTAATATTGACAAAAACCAGTTCAGAGAATTTTTGCAAACAGAATCATCTGCACCTATTTTAGAAGAAATTGCAGGGACGCAAGAATTAGGCGGAAGATTTTTTTCTACAGGAACAGGCACAAATGTGCAAGAGGATGATGGTGCTTTTAGATATGATGCTCAAGTAAAAGAAGATGAACCAAAATATCAAGGAGATGTTTCTTCAGTAGGACAAAACTTAGAAGAACTCGACATAACAAAAGTCGGAAGAGATATTAATCAACCCCAAGTTAAAGAAGCAGGATTTGTGCATTCTGTTGAACAAACTGATTCTCCAATGCAAGAAAAATATCAAGATGCGCAAAGAGTTGACATGGAAAAAGTCGGAAGAGAAAATCCTTTTGAAACAAAAATTCAAGAAGTAGAAAAAAAGAAATCAGATTACATTATAAAATAAGAACATTAATAAATAATCTTTTACTAATTTAATTATGGCAGAAAAAGGTGATTATACAATTAGCAATATTTATCAAGGAGGATATTCTAGTTTCACGCCATACAATACTGAAGCAACAGCAGGAAGCATGGGACTTACAACAGATCCTCGTAGTGCGAATATTCTCCAAGAAGTTTCTTCAAAATTATCAACAGGTGTAAAGCACATAGAAATTGAAGTTGTTTCCCCCGACATGATTGACCAAATTCCAAAACAACAAATGGAAGAAGTTAGACGATTAAAAGCATTAACTGGAATAGAAGTTTCAATGCACGGACCAGTTATTGATACAACAGGAATTTCTCAACAAGGTTTCAGTGAATTAAACAGAGAAAGTTCTGAAAGAAAAATAATTGAAACAATTAATAGAAGCCATGAACTTGATCCAAAAGGAAATATCCTTGTAAATTTTCATTCTTCAGAAGGAATACCTGGAACAGAATACAAGCAAATTCCAGGAGAAAAGGAAAAAGGAGAAGCAAAAAGATTAATTGTAGTAAACCGCGAATCAGGAAGATTAGCTCCTCTTGAACAAGAAAAAATGCATTATCCTGGCTCAGAAATTCCTAGAGAAGACCTAACAAAAAAAGAAATTCAGGAATACAAAGAAGGCAGTATTCCTCGTGAAAAAATTTTCAAATCAGTTCCACTTGAAAAAGGAGAAAAAATAACTCCTGAGTGGAGGGTTAAAAATCTAAATGCAACAGAATGGGATAATTCAATTTCTCAATTAATTTTTGATAAAGAAAGAGCAGATGAAATTCTACAACAAAATGAAATCCAAATCGCAGATCTCCTTCCTGCACTTAATAGTGAAAAATTTCACCCAAATAATCTTACTCCTACTCAAAAACAAGCATATCGTCATTATCAAAATGCCGAAACATATCTTCAAGATACTAGACAACAAGTAAATGCTCTATTTCATAAGGCATACAAATATGGAAATAAAGACCAACAAAAAGCATTAGAACAATTTTCTAAAGAATTTACAAAAGATTTGTCAAAAGATTCCTTAGATCCTAATTCACAATCAGAAGCATTACATAGTTTATTAATTAAAATGAAAGATACTCGTGGAATGGCACCAGTAATGAATGTGCCTGTAGAACAATTTGCAGTAGAACAAGCATCAAAAACTTTCGGTAATGCTGCTTTTGAATCTTGGAATAAATTTAAAGAAAGTGCGCCAATTATAAGTATTGAAAATCCTCCTGCAGGTTTTGCATTAAGCACTGGAGAAGATTTGAAAAACCTTGCTGAAGCTTCTAGAAAACAATTTGTAGAAAAGGCTGTTGAGTCTGGAAAACTTTCTAAATCAGACGCAGAAAAACAAGCAGAAAAATTAATTGGTGTTACATGGGATGTTGGTCATATTAATATGATTAGAAAGCAAGGGTTTGAAGATAAAGATATTATAAAAGAAACAGAAAAAATTGCACCTTATCTAAAGCATGTTCATCTTTCTGATAATTTTGGTTTTGAACATACAGAGTTGCCAATGGGAATGGGAAACGTACCAACAAAAGAAATTATGGAAAAACTTGGTAAGAAAGGTTTTGAAGCAAAAAAAGTAATTGAAGCAGCGCATTGGTGGCAGCATTTCAAAAGTCCTCCTGTTCAAGAAAGTTTTGAAGCTATGGGTTCTCCAATTTACAGCGACGGTGTAGGTCCTTATTGGAACCAGGCATTAGGATTCCAACAAGATTATTATTCAGGTTATGGCTCAATGCTCCCTTCAGTTCATTATAATATGCAAGGTTCTGGGTTCTCAATGGCTTCCTTACCAACAGAACTCGGTGGACAAATACCAGGAGCACAAGGTTCAAGAATGTCTGGAAGAGGAATGGAATAAATAAGGTAAATTTATAAATAAAATTTTACTACTATACTTAAAAGAAAGATGGTAAAGAAAAAAATAAGTTCTAAAAAGAAAACTTACAAGAAGGTTAAGCCAATTAAAAAAAATAAAACTAAGAAACATTCTAAAAGAAAAAAAGTTTCTAAAGAAAATATTCCTTCAATAGAACTAAAAACAAATCAAGATATTGCAATGGATTTTGCAGTAAAGTCTTACAAAGTTTTTGATAGGATAATAAAGTCAATTATTCTTTTTGGTTCAACAGTGAAACAAACTTCAAATTCCGATTCTGACATTGATATAGTAATTTTAATCGACGATGTTTCAATAAATTGGGACCAAAAATTAATTGCTTGGTACAGACAAGAACTTGAAAAAATACTAAAGAAAAATCCATATAAAAAAGCAATTCATATTAATACAGTTAAGCTAAGTACCTGGTGGGAAGATTTAATGAGAGGAGACCCAATCATCCTTAATATTTTAAGGCAAGGAAAATCATTAATTGATATTGCGGGATTTTTTGAACCTTTAAAATATTTATTAATAAGAGGAAAAATAAAAGCCACCCCTGAAGCAATTTATAGTTGTCTTCAAAGGGCTCCAATGCATCTTTCTCGGAGCAAGACAGCAGAATTAAATGCAATAGAAGGTTTATATTGGGCAATGGTTGATTCTTCACACGCCGCACTTATTGCAGCAAAAACCACTCCTACTTCACCAGAACATATTGCTTCAGAATTAAAGGAAACTTTTGTTAATACTAGAAAATTAAAAATGAAATATGTTATTTGGTACAGAGATTTACTAATTCTTCATAAGGAAATTTCTCATGGCAGAACTCGCGATTTAAAAGGTGCTCACATAGATGAATGGCAAGATAGAACAGAAGAATTTTTAGAAGTTATGGCAAAATTAGTTAAGGAATTAGTAATTTAATTTGATTTTTCTTTATTATACTTATCAGATATTTGTTTACCTACAGAACTTAAATCCGCAAAATAATTTGTTTGAGCTGCTCTCAATCCAATAGCTCTTTCATAAGATTGTGTAAGAACTTGCTGCATTTGTAATGCATCTCTTTCTTTATCATCTAATTTTTTAATGTCAATTTTTCCTTCTTCATTAACAGCTTTTCTATATAGTTCTTCTTGAGAATAATTTTTCAAATCTTCTGGAACTTCAAAATCCAATTCTGCTCCAGCAGATTTAGCGTATTTTTCTAATTCACTAATCTTTGCAATCATTTGAACTTCACCAAGTTGTTTTTTTAATTTTGCGACAACATCATAATTTGTAGCATAAGGAGCTTCTTCAGCAATTCCTAATTCCTGTCTTTCTGTTTGTTTTTCTTTATAGAGGTTAGCTCTTACTTTATTTGCATCCTCTCCTCTCATAGCATCAACATATGTTTGTTCACCACCAGATAACCCAAGTTGTCCATAAAGATATGGATTTGCCTTAACTTCATTTCCACCAATTGCAGATTGAATTAATTTAGATTCAAGAGTAGTTTTAACATTTGTAACTCTATTTTTTTCTCTTTGCTCTTCAAGTGATATTTCTTTTGTCATTTTATTAATTTCACTAAACCTTTAAACTTTATAAACCTTTCTATCTGTAACTACTATAGAATTAAACCTTTCCCGAACTTAAGAGGGAAGCATGAAACATCTAAAATGTTACTTTCTCATACAAAACCCTTGTATTGCCCGGAAGTTTAGATTTAATCTGTTTGAATATTTTTCTTGTAAATAAGATTGCTTTTTCATTTGGAACAGCGACAAAAAAAATCTTTGAGTTCGCTTTCAAAATCGCTGCTTTTCCCGACGCCTTGCCATATGATAACTGCATACCTGTCTGCATTCTATCTGCTCCAGCCCCAGTAAGCATTTTATTCTCTCTTTGAATATGATGTGGAAATGGAATAATCTTAAAAAAATATTGTCCTGCCAATTCATTATCCAATTTCTTATTAATAAACTGTCTGCAAGCTTCTAATGCATTGTGTCTAATTTGAACTTTCTCTGTCGAAACTAAAGTAAGCTGATGAGGTAATTTTCCATTTTGAAGAAGAGATCTTTTTCCCATATCAAACTTCACAATCTTTTGAGGAGGAACTGTTTTAATATATGACTTCTGCCTTCGCTTACTAACCCGAGTAAATGGAACAACTTTCTTTTTAGAATATGCTGTTGCTTTTCTTAAACTTGCCATTTTATAATTTTATATTTAAAAGCTCTTTGAGCTTTCCACATTTTAAATGATTGTGATTACAATCTTGTTCTAATTTTTTATATACAATTTTATAAACTAAATTATCTTTCCCATATTTTCTTTCTAATTCATCAACTGCTTCTTGATCTCGTTTATAATAATCACAGATATTTGTTAATCCACACCAGCCACTCATTTTATCTCCACCTCCGTCGTAACAGCTTGACCAGGCAAACCTTTTTCAAAAATTGCACGAACAACACCATTATTTCCATGGGCACTTGAAACTTTTCCAGTAATTATTTTTCCAGCAGGCGACTTCCACACAACTTCCTTCCCAACAAACTTCTCTGCATCTTTTCGATTTTTACTTGCTTCTATCTCAATTAAAAAATGCCTTTCTTTAATTGTGTGTCTTCCACGTCTGAATTGAATTACTTTTCCTTTCATTTGATTACTCCTGTAAGCGAATGAGTGAGAATCCTTTAGAATTCACTCTTGCCATAAGAATTAATTGGGAAATTGGTTTAAAAAGTTTTGCAGAGCAAAACTTTTTAGTGAAAGAACTTTGTTCTTACTCTTTAAAATTTTCTTGAAAAGAATTAATCCAAGAATGAAGAATAAACTATTTTTTCTTCTTAGCCAATTCACACCGTTGATTATATTCAATCAACTCATTAATTAAAATACTCGCGTTCTTTCTTGCCTCTTCAACTTTGTGCGAGTTCAATTTTCCTTTTTTAAAATCAGCACGTGCTTTCACAACATCTTTCAAAATCCTCAAGTGCTGAATAGTAAACTTCCCTTTCTTCACAAAATCTTTCTCAAACTCATTAATTAAAACTGCCTGCGCCTTCTTCCCAATCGCTGCCTTTAACAAACCAAAAACATCCTCATAAATTTGTGTAATTGTTTTTTCCTGATACCTCTTTTCAATCCTCTTTCTTAACTCCTTCAACACTTTCAAATAAGCATCTGTCTTCTTAACTAACTCATCAATCTCCTTACCTGAAATCTTAAACTTTGTATCATGTTCATACTCTTTGAACAATTTAACCGCCTTAACTAAAATTTCCATATCAGACTTCTTAATCATTTTTTCTTTCTTCACAAAAATATCTTCCATTATTGTAACTGTCTCTTTATGTGTCGGAGGAGGAAGCCCATACAACATAACCAACGCCTGCGACGGATTCAACACTCCATAATAAACATCAATCATTGCCTCTACCAATCTTCGATTAGCCATCTCTTTTGCTTTTTCTGCAGTTTTCATAAACATATCGATTGATTCTGGCGAAGGTCTTAACTTACCCATCTTTAACAAAGCCTTCCACGGCATAAAGGTCTGTCTATCATAAATTGGAATTCCATCTCTAATAAAAGTAAAAATAACAGGCGAGGCATCCTTAACAGCGTCCCAAAACTCAGTCAAAAGATAAGTTTGAATATGCAAAGTATTTTTAACACCAGCCAAAGCAGCGGCCTCAGTCACATACTGATAAATTATACTTCTTAATCTATCTCTCAACTCAACCCTCGGCATCCTCTTAACATCAGTATCATTAATAATTATCGCAACATCAACATCGGAATCAGGCGACGCCTCGCCACGAATAAAACTTCCTGTAAAAATATAACTAACAACATATTTTTCAAACTTCTGTAAAACTAAAGACTTGTGAATTTCAACAATTCTTAATCCACCTAAAAATCCCTTATCATAAAGCGGAAATGACATTGCAATTGCACCAGCCAAATCAAACTTTGAATCCAAACACATTTCCCAAATATTAACAGGAGTTTTAATCTGAATCCAAATTTTCTTCTTATTTTCTCTCGTACCCTTTAGAGTATTCAAAGATTCAATCTGCTTCACAATTTCCTGAGTCATCTTTGGAATTTCTTTAACTTTTTCCTCAGGAACAATCATATAAAGTTGCATATACTTTTCTGTTTCCTTAGGAATCTCTTCTTCTTCAACAAATTTCTTAATTGCCTGCGGTGGAAGAATACTCAACGACTTTGTAAAAGGATATTTCTTAACAATAAATGACTTTAACTTTTCAAGTTCTTTCTTAGTTTTCTCAACATCTTTTTTTATTTTTTCAGGGTTTTCAGCATTAGGAATTTTAGTAGAGTATTTTCTATCAAGATTCATTTCAGGAATATCTTGATCTGTCATAACTGAAAAAGAACGAACTTGCTTTTAAATGTTTTTGTTAATAATGGTCCTAAGCAGAATCGAACTGCTGTCTATTCGGTGTAAACGAATTGTCTTAACCACTGGACTATAGGACCTTATGATTTAATAATAAATTTAATACTTTTAAATTATTTGTTTTCAAATTGTTCCTAATCGGTGTAAAAGAATTGAGGGTCGACTTAGTCGAGTCATCCCTTGCGGAAGGCCAACGAAGTTGGGTCACCTGCTTGCAGGTCTTGCCTGTGCAACAGGTTCTCGTGCCATTTTCTTTGGTATGCCGGGAGCCTTCTTGGCGAGGCGGTATTCTCGTGCCGGGAACGCAGTGAGGCGGTATGCCTGTGGTATCTTAGCCATTCGTTAGAAATTGAAATTTCACACGAATGAAAATTCCATGAGAATTTACTTTGGATTATAGGACCAATATAAAAATAGAAAAGAACTTGATTTTTAAAATTAATGTTTAAAAAAAAAAGAAAAAGAAAAAATTATCGATTTATTTGAAAACTTCGTATAAAGCGTAAAGACCACAAAGTCCTACAATTACATACACCGCAGTTTCCAACCAGGCAACACTTCCTAAAATCGCATTAACTAAGTTCCAGTCAAAAGCACCAATAAGTCCCCAGTTAATCGCACCGATGTTTGCCAAAATAAATGCTGTTTTTTTGTACCACATTTTACACCTCCTTTCATTGATTTTATTTGATATAAAATCTTAACGATATTAGAATATTAATCTTTATAAATATTGCATAATTCAAATATTAATGCGTGAGTAGTATAGTGGTTAGTATATGTCGTTGCCATTGATTTAGAGGGGTGGATTTTTTAAGTGCCCTCGAGGGAGACCACAAAAGCAAAAACGATGTGACCCGGGTTCGAATCCCGGCTCGCGCATAATGGGATGAGAACCCGAGGGTTCGACGAGTAACTTCGTGGTAGAAGTAAATTGAAAATTTTCATTCATCCGAAATTTCAGTTTCGAATGAAAGTATAATCCAAGAGAAACTTCGTGCGGGGTCAGGAGCTTCCCGGCTCGCGCATTTCCCCAAATCTTTTAAACTATCTTTCTCTAAAAATTAAATGGAGGTGAACTACTTACGCGATTTCAATCAAAGGCTCTTTAAGAAATCGTTTATACCCCTTGTGGGTACGAGCGGAACAGGAAGGGTGAGTTTATTGGGAAGCGACAAATTGGAGAAATCCATAACGGCTTTACAATGGACGAGTTATCCAAAAAAACCGCTTAGGTTATTTTGAATGGTTTTTTATTTTCCAATCTTAGGAGCAGTTGCATTAGCAACAGGGTTTGTAATGCAAAAAACAATTTTAAAAAAAAGAAAAATAAACATCAAGCTTTTTCAGTCAGCAGAATTCCTCGCAATTACTTTAGCACTTTTGCCGTTTATTTATTTTTTCTGGAAACTTGATACCCAAGCATTTGAACCAATAAATATATTTATTTTTTCATTGATAGTTATCTTTTCGTTTATTTCAAACATATTTACTTTTTATTCAATGAAAGGGGAAAAATTAAATAACCTCGAACCTGCAAAAATCCTCGAACCATTATTTGTTATCTTGCTCGCAATTATTTTCAGTTATCTAATAAGCGAAACCATGTTTGAACGAAATATAAAGATAATTATTCCCGCATTAATTGCTAGCGCCGCAATAATTTTATCACACATAAAAAAACACCACTTTAAATTAAACAAATATTTCATTGCAGCGATTATTGGAAGCTTCTTCTTCGCACTTGAATTAATCACAACAAGACTAATTCTCGACTTCTATTCTCCTACAACTTTTTACTTCTTTAGATGCGCATCAATTTTCTTAATCAGTTTCATCGCATTCAAACCAGATTTCAGCAAACTAAACAAAAAAATAAAATTAGAAATTTTCGCATTAGGATTTATCTGGACTTTTTATAGAGTAATAATTTATTATGGTTTCCTAAAACTTGGCGTAATTTTCACAACTCTAATGATAATGCTCGGCCCAATATTTGTTTATTTATTTGCTTGGAAATTCCTAAAAGAAAAAATCAATTGGAAAAACATTGTCGCTGCTTTTATAATAATTGGTTGTGTGTTGTATGCTATCTTGGGTTAATTAAAGAAATCTCAATAAATCTCCACTATCCACTATTCTCCTTTCCCCTTGTATGCATCTCCTTTTATCATTTATTTCACTTCCACAATTATATGTAACCTTCTCACCAGGAATTTTCTCAAGGTTATGACAATCAATCTTAGATAAACCCCCTCTATCTTCTTCATAAGTTAAAAATACTGTACTCTCCGCATAGTCACAATCTGTTGGTCTTATATCATTCTCCATCTTATTTTTTTACCTCCTTTCAAATAAGTTTTCATTTCAATACTCTCCCATCCCAGGCATTCCACCTGTCATAGAATTCATGCCACCTTTACCTGAAGAAGCAATAACATCATCTATTCTCAAAATCATAATCGCAACTTCTGAAGCAGAATTAATTGCTTGGCTCTTAATCTTATATGGCTCAATAATTCTCGCTTCTAAAACATTATCAATTTTATTAGTAAACAAATTTAATCCTGCATTTTTTTCCCCAGCGTCGTGCCTTGACCTCAATTCAGTTAAAATATCAATCGGGTCCATACCTGCATTTTCTGCAAGTGTCGTCGGTATAAATTCCAAAGCAGATGCAAATTCCTCAACTGCAAGTTGTTCCCTTCCAGTAAGAGACTGCCCAAAATGCCTCAATCTCCGAGCAAGCTCAATTTCAATTGCACCCCCACCAGGAACAATCAAACCAGTTTTCAAAGACGACGCAACAACACCCAACCCATCTTTAATTGCTCTTTCAATTTCATCAATAATGTGGTCTGTCCCGCCGTGAATCAAAATAGTCAATGCTTTTGGGTTCTCACACCCCCGTATATAAGTCAAAGACTCTTCCCCATATTTAACTTCTTCAACAACTTCAGAACCCCCTAACACAGAATAATTCAACTCACTAAGATTACTCACAATTTTTGCACCAATTGCCTTCGACAATTTTTCCATGTCGCTTCTAGCAACTCTTCGGCACGCATAAATTCCTTCCTTTGATAACAAGTATTGCGCAAAATCATCAATCCCTTTCTGACAAAAAATAACATTTGCTCCAGATTCTTTAACCTTCCAAACCATGTTCTTAATAGATTCTTCCTCTTGGACAATAAAATTCTGCAACTGCTCAGGAGAAGAAATAGAAACTTTAGTATCTATCTCAGGGTTCTTTAACTCCAGCGGAAAATCAACCAAAGCAATCTTAGCATTTTTAACAATAAAAGGCATATCCCCAGAAACCTTCTCTTTGTCCAAAACAATTCCTGCAATCAACTCAGTATCTTTAACACTCTCGCTCTTTGACTTCTCAATTTTAATATCATTTAAATTAATTTTTTCATTATTCTGAATCTGTATCACAGCCTTGACAATAATTTCCGCGAACTTTTCTTTCAAATCCTCTGCACTCTTGCCAGTCATAGAAGTCATGGCAATTTGTTTCAACACATCTTCATTTATGTTCTCAGAAGAATCATCAGAAGTAATCTTCAACGAAATCTCAGTCAAAATCTGCTGGCATTTTTCCGCAGCAATACGATAGCCTTTTGTAATAACAGTAGGATGAATCTTCTTGTCTAACAATTTTTCTGCATTTTCTAAAAGTTTCCCAGCAAGCATCACAACAGTAGTGGTCCCGTCGCCAACTTCTGTATCTTGTGTCTTAGAAATATCAACCATCATTTTTGCAGCAGGATGTTCTATTTGCATCTCCTCTAAAATCGTCACACCGTCATTAGTAACAACAATATCACCTGTCGGAGAAACCAACATCTTGTCCATCCCCTTCGGACCCAAAGTCGTTTTCACAATATCTGAAATCATTTTCGCAGCAAAAATATTATTCCTCTGAGCATCTTTTCCCATTATCCTCTGAATATCCTCAGGCATTAAAACTACAGGCTTATCTGTCATTAAAATTCTCCATCTATAAAAATCAAAAGCCGCTTATTTAAGTATTATTGTAATCAAACAAATAGGTTTTTATCAGGCAAAATTTAAAAGTGGTAGAATCATCTAAAACCATGGGAAGAGGATTAGTCTCTGACATTATGACAAGAGACCCAATAACTATAAAGCCATATTCTAATTTATTAGATTGTGCCAAAAAAATGGTACAAAAAAAAGTTGGATGTCTTTTAATTGTTGAACAAAAAAAGCTTGTAGGATTTATTTCTCATAGAGATATTTTATGGGCATTAATAAAAAAATCACAAAAAGAATTATCTTCAATAAAAGCAATTGATATTTCTCCAAAAAAGATTGCTAAAATAAATCCTATGAATACAATTGAAGAAGCTATAAAGAAGATGAAAAAATTAAATTTTAAGAAACTTCCAGTAATTCATGAAAATAAACTTGTAGGTTTAATAACAGTCAGAGATATTTTAAATTTTAATCCAGAAATTTATCCCGAACTGGAAGAGTTCTCAAGAATCAGGGAAGAAACAAACAAATTAAAAAGAATAAAAAAAAGAGACGTGATAAGTGAAGGAATTTGTGAGGAATGCGGAAACTACAACATCCTTCATAAATTCAACGGAATTCTAGTCTGTGAAACTTGCAAAAATTCTTCTTAATTGCAACTTTCAGTGAGTGCGAGCGATTTCGAGGGCCAACAAAGTTGGGTCACCTGCTTGCAGGTTCTCGCCTGTGCAACAGGTTCTCGTGCCATTTTCTTTGGTATGCCGGGCTTGTGCTGGGAGCGAAGCGAGACAGTAAACGCAGTGAGGCGGTATGCCAGTGGTATGGTAGAAGTATAATCCGAAAGAAACTTCGTGCGAAGTCGGGAGTTATAAAAAAGTCGCCTACCGGAACAGGAAGGGCGAGTTTATTGGGAAGTGACAAATTGGAAAAATCCATAACAGCTTCACAATGGACGAGTTTGGAAAAGAACCTTGGTTCTTTTGTTTAGTAAACTATTTAAATAGAATTTCATTCTTTCTATAAAGAGGAATTAAAGTGGAAAAAGAAAAAATATTTTCAAGCAATATAAGCTCCAAAGGAATTTTCTCATTCCAAGATTCTTATAAATTTTGTTACGATTGGCTCACAGAGGAAACAGGCGTAGACGTATTAGAAAGCAAATATGCAGAAACCCTAAAAGGAAATGTAAAAGACATAGATATTGAATGGGAGGGTACAAAAAAGGTTACAGATTATTTCAAGTTTGAAATAAAAGTTGTTTTTAAGATAATAGACTTAGCAGAAGTAGAAGTAGAACAAGGGGGGGCAAAAATAAAAACAAACAAGGGTAAGATAAAAATTACTGTTGCAGGCACCCTTATAAGAGATTATGACGGAAAGTTTGAAAAAGATGCCTTTAGAAAATTTCTAAGAAGTATTTATGAAAAATGGGTTATAAAATCACGAATAGACCAGTTTGAAGATAAACTTTTTGAAGATTGTGACGAATTCTTGAGCCAAACAAAAGCTTATCTGACTTTAGAGGGAAAGAGATAATTTACTACAGAAATCTTTAAATAGAATTCATGTCTTTTTTTATCATGAAAAAAATAGCCTTATTATTAATACTTTTAATTTTGCCTTCTATTTTAGCAATAAACCTAAAAGTTGAAAGGCAAAGTTCAGACGAAGTGATGATTATTGGATTAAAAGACTCAACTATTTTTGATTTAAAAATAACTAATTTGGGAGCAACAGATAATTTTGAGTTCTATAATTTGTTGGGCTTTGAAATGTTTCCTATTGGAACAACACCAATAAATCAGGGGGAAACAAAAAATATTGAGTTAAAAATTTTCCCAATAGGAGAATTATCTACAAGAGGAAAATATACATTTAATTATTTTATCAAGGGACAGGACTCTTCAGAAACAACACAAGAACTTTCATTCAAAATAATAGATTTGAAAGATGCTTTTGAAATTGGAGCAGGAGCAATTGATTCAGAATCAAACTCTATTGAAATTTATTTGTATAATAAAGTGAATTTTAATTTTGAAGAAATTAACATAAAAGTTACTTCTGCTTTTTTCAATCTTGAAGAAACATTTCCTCTCGGTCCAAACGCAAGAAAAGATTTTACTGTGCAATTAAACAAAGAAGATTTTAAGAAACTAATAGCAGGATTTTATACATTAAATGCAGAAATAAATGTAGAAGATGAAGAAATAGAATTAGAAGAAACTATAGAATTTACTGAATCAAATCTTTTGATAACAACAAAAAAAGACTATGGCCTTATTATTAATACAAAAATAATCACCAAAACCAACAAAGGAAATATTATGGAAAAATCCCAAACAATTTTAGAAAAAAATATTATCTCTCGTCTGTTCACAAGTTTCAGTCCTGAACCAGATGTTGTTCAAAGAAAAGGTTTTACTGTATCTTATACTTGGAGCAAAGAAATAAAACCAGGGGAAAGCTTAGAAATCATTGTCAAAACAAACTGGCTATTTCCTTTCTTAGCAATCTTTTTTATTATTACAATAATTATTATGGCGAAAAAATATTCATCAACAGATTTGCTCTTGAGAAAAAAAGTCTCGTTTGTAAGAACCAAGGGCGGCGAGTTCGCATTAAAAATTACTATCTTTGCGCAAGCTAAAAAATGCATTGAAAGAGTTAGCATTATAGACAAGCTTCCTGCATTAACAAAAATCTACGAAAGGTTTGGAGGAGAACCGCCAACAAGAGTGGACGAGAAAAACAAAAGAGTAGAATGGGTTTTCGAAAAATTAGAAGAACGAGAAACAAGAGTTTTGTCTTACATACTTTATTCCAAAATAGGTGTGGTTGGGAAATTTGCCCTGCCTCCAACAACTGCAATATATGAAAAAGAAGGTAAGATAAAAGAAACACAATCTAACAACGCATATTTTGTTTCAGAACAGAAAGTTGAGAAAGAAGAGGAATATTAATTTCTAGAGATTTAATTATTTATAACCAATAAAATGTTCTATTTTAATATATATTCATCAAATTCCATTCCTAATGGACTTCCTGCAACAGCTACAATATCATTTCCTGAATCATATGCGAATTTTACAATAGAAGATGCAATAGCAGCTCCTGCCCAGTATTCATCAAATAATAAAGGGACATTTCCTTTAACTAATTCAGAATAAACCTTTTCTTTTGAAGTTCCTTCAATTCCCAATTGATTTAATATCTCTCCTCGAAATTGAAAAGAATCTTTAATTCTTCTCATATCTAAATAAATTGGTCTTTTTCCTTTTTTTTCAAGTAAACACTTTAATAACATCATAGTTTCTGATTTTCCTATACCAGAACTTCCCTGAATCACTACAGCATGTTTTTTTTCTAATGACCCTAATACTTGTTGAACTAATCCATTCATGATTCTATCTAATTATTAAATTTTATAAAACTTTCTATTTTATCGTAACTTTAAAGTAGAAATCCCTCCGCCCAGATTCGAACTGGGGATCTCCCGGGTACTGCTTGTAACCGAACTGACTTTTGGGGCTTCATAGTAATCATAATTGAATCTCCACCTTAGATCACCCCTGAGGACTATCTCAAGGGAAATGTTGTAAGAGAAACCGTTAGGTGTCTTTTACTTATCTACAGCCAGGCGCTCTACCACTAAGCTACGAAGGGATTCCCTTCATCCAATACCCTATACTTGGACAAGGGTATAATTAACAAAAACAAATTATTTTTAAACTTATTGATTAACTTTAAAATACATTTCAAATCCCAATAATGTTTAAATATACCAAAACAATCTTAAACCATGGAAAAGCAAGAACAAAGAATTCTTGAAGCACTTTTAGGAATAATATTAATTGTTCTTCTTGTTATAATGATTTTCTTATTCACTATCCCAAAAAACCAAACAGGGAGTTCAACAACAATCACAAATTCATTCAACACAAATAATTATTACAATACTCAAACAAAATATTATCCTTCTTACACAAAAACACAAAAAGATTATTTAGATTATGATTACAACGCATACAAAAAAACTGTAAAAGGAGTTTTAGGAAATGACATAGAACACTACACTGTTTACGTTAAGAACCAAGATTACAAACCAGGATACTTTTGTGTAAATTATTATTTCACAGACTATTACGGAAATACAAAAACCGAAACAATGACTTATTATATCCAACCAAAACAATGGAAAAAATTCATTTACAAAAATATCTACAAAGATAAATACAAATTCCACGACTGGAATTATAAAATAATTTCTAAAATTCCAGTATAGAAATATTTAAAAATAACAATTATATTAGAAAAATATAAATGAGGTAAAAAGTAATTACTTTATAAAAACAATGGGTGAAAATTTAGAAGAGAACTACGATGAAGATGAGTTTTCAGACGATCTTGATTTATTGGACCTTGACAATTAATCCAATTTCAAATTAATTCTATTATTATTTTTTTCTAACTCAGAAAAGTTATAGTCAATAAAAAAATCCAGACTATTAACATTTATTTGCTTAACAAAAAGATTACTTAAGGAAATTATTCTTCCATACCCTATTTTCAATTCCTCAAGTTCAATTTCTTTCACAAGTTTATCGTCAGCATAAATAAAAATTTTAGATTCCATGGAATCCTTAAGCCCATCATTGCTGATGCTCATATTAACATCAAGATATTTTCCACGCATAACTGCAGACACGTTTTCAAAAGTAAGGTCAGGTTGACTTGGAGTTGAATACAATTTATTTATTAACAAAAAAATATCGTCGCCAATTGTCTGTTTACATTTGCTAATTGGATACATAATATTATTTGAATTTTCAGAATGATTAAAACCAAGTGCATGCAAAAGTTCATGCAACGCAACATTAGGATTCCCACAATTAGAATCTCTAATTAACAAAATTTCTCCCCTCAAAATAACATTAAAGTTATTCCCTTTTATTATCTTAGACGGCCCTCCTTCTCCTGCAATAAACAACCCTTCTTCAATTCTGTTCTTGCTATCACAAGTTACAGAAATCTCACTTGTGCCATAATCAACAGAACTAAATCTCAAAACACTGCGATTTGATATTATATCAAATGCCTTTTCCATGTCATTCTTTTTTTGCAACGGACAATCATAAATATTATAGGAAATTTCGGAATCAGAATACCTCATATTTTGATAAAATTGCATATCACCTGATTGATTAACATTAAAATTAGAATTACTCGACTTAGTTCCAAACTCTATTGTTCCAAAAGGAATAAACCAATAAACAATAAGACTTCCGATGCAAAAAATAAAAAATAAAAAACTTAAAAATATTTTCAACCCCATATAATATTTATTTCAAAACACTATATAAATTTGTTGCAAATAAAAAAATAAAAATTTTATTAACCTGATTATTCAGCTTCAGGTTCAGTAGATTCCTTTGGAGCTTCAGGTTCAGTAGATTCCTTTGGAGCTTCAGCCTCTACAGGCACATCGCTCACTTCAGGAACACTAATTTCTTTGCTCACTTCGGGAGTTTCTTGAGTTTCGTTTGTTTCTTCTTCCATTTTTAACCTCGTATTTAATTTAGATATAAGAAAAAAGCAAACTTCTTTTTTAAAGCTTTTGAATTCTAATTTGTCTATACTTTACAGAGATAAAATAAATCATTGAAGCAAACAAAATTCCTATTGTATCTAGGAAAAAATCAATAAAAGTGCAAAACCTTCCTACAACAAACAACTGGTGAACCTCATCTAAAAGCCCATAAAAAATTACTATAACAATTGCTAAAATAAAAATATAATTTATTTTCTTAACAGAAACAAATAAGAAAAAAGATAAACAAAAAAAAGCAGAAATATGATAAATCATTGAAAGAATATCTGTCCCACCTTTAATAACTCCAGGAAAATAAGAAATAGAAGATAAATAAAAAATCATCAATGCTCCAAAAATTGTAATTAACCAAGATAATTTATTATATTTTTCAAACCACATTATCATTAATAAAAATATTCAAATCAATTTTTAAAGATTATTGTAATAGAAACTAATCTTTTCCTTCTCTAAGTTTAATCAACTCAGCTTCATCCTCTGCAATTTTCTTCTTCATTTCTTTTATTTTCCCTTCATTTTTAATCTTCTTAATATCTTGCTGAGCTTCCAAGATTTTCCTTTCAGCATCTTCTACAATTTTATTATAATCTTCAATATTATCTTTTTTATCCTCTAAATCTTTTTCTTTATCATCTAAATCTTCTTTTTTATCCTCTAAATCTTCTTTCTTCTCTTTTTGTAATTCACTTAATTTTTTAATCTTAATTTCTTTTGGGTTTTTATGTTTTTTATATTTAATACTCGCTACAACAAATCCAACAATTACAATTAAAAGTAAAAAGCCTCCAAATATAATAAAGTTCCTTTTTGATAAAACCCCTTCCTCACCAAAAACAGAAAAACCAGTTTTAGAAATTATAATACCTTCTTCTTCTAAAATTTCTGTCTCATTTTCCGCTGTCTCATTAACTTCTTCAATCTCTTCAACTTCAACTTCAACCCCATTTTCAAATCCAGGTGTTGAAGTCAATTCAACATTCTTATAAGGTGCCTCTAAATAAACAAACTCTCCAGAAGGATTATCTAAGAATTTTTCATTAGAAATAAGTTTCTCATCATCTTTATTAACAAAAATTATTAAACCGAATTTATCATAAGCAATTTCAAATGTTTTAGAAATATCTCCATATTCATCAGACTCTCCAGTATATCTCTCAGTAATGGTAATCACATCTTTATCTGAATCAAAAATTGCCATCTGAACTTCAGCAAGAGGAACTGTTTTAATCTTTGTTTCAGTATTTGCTACAACCAAAGGCATTACTAATAACAAAGCAAACAAAAACACGACACAACTCTTTTTCATTTATCCTAAAAGAAATATGTGCTTATAAATATTTTTATTCTAAACCCATACCAATAATCTTATAAACCCTCAAAATCCTAAATTATTATTATATGTTGTTAGAGTCTTGGAGCTTAGCTGTAAAGACTTGCTTCAAGAATTATTTCTTGATTGAAGATAATAGAATAATAAATTAAAATGAAAACATTTGAAGAACTAGGTTTAAATAATGAAATGCTGGGAATTTTATCAGATTTGAAAATTAAAATTCCTTCAGATATTCAAGAAAAAACAATACCTTTAGTATTAGCTGGGCGTGATGTTATTGGAGGTTCTGTTACTGGCTCAGGAAAGACTCTAGTTTTTGCTTCTAGTATTGTAGAAAACCTCCAAAAAAATGGACGAGTTCAAGCTTTGATTTTAACGCCAACTAGAGAATTAGCAGAACAAGTTGCTGTTTCAATTAAGAAATTTTCTAAACATAAAAAATTAAATGTTCTCTCTGTTTATGGAGGGGTTGATATTAATACTCAAATTAGAAAAATTCAAAACACAGATGTTATTGTTGGAACTCCGGGAAGGATTTTAGATCACCTTCGAAGAAATACTTTAAATTTAGGTCAAGTTAAATTTCTTGTTTTAGATGAAGTTGATAGAATGTTTGATATGGGATTTCAAAAAGATGTTGAAGAAATAATTAATGAATGCCCAAAGAAAAGGCAAACAATGCTTTTTTCAGCAACTATATCCTCTGAGATGGACTATCTTGCTAAGAAATATACACAAAAACCAGTAGAGATTTCTGTTGAATCATATCTTGACTCTTCTAAACTTAAACAAATTTACTATGATGTTCCAGATGGTCTGAAGTTTTCATTGTTTGTTTCTTTATTAAAAAATGAAAAAAACAATTTAGTTATGGTATTTTGTGGAACAAGAAACAATGTTGACTTTGTCGCAAACAATCTGAATAATCTTGGAATTAATGCAAAAGGAATTCATGGAGGAATGCTTCAAAATAAAAGAAACCAAGTGATGAACGAATTCAATTCAAAGAATGGCGTGAATGTTTTAGTGTGCACAGATGTTGCTGCAAGAGGACTTGACATTCCAGGTGTGAGCCATGTGTACAACTATGATTTGCCAAAAACAAGTTCTGAATATATCCATAGAATTGGTAGGACTGCTCGAGCTGGACAAGAAGGAATTGCAATTAGTATTTTATGTAGCAGAGATTATGAAAACTTTAGTAATATTCTAAAGGATGAAGAATTAAAAATTGAAAAGTTAAAGACTCCATGGTTTGAAAGAGTTAATATAATTATTGAAGAAAGAAAGAGATTTGGAGAACATAAAGGAAGAAGTTTTGCATCTAGAAGACCACATGGAAGAGATAGTGGACCAAGAGCAAGAAAAAGTTTTAGCATAGGACAAAGTAAGCCTCCAATAAATAACAGAGGTTTTGGCAAAGGAAGAATTAATCGTCCAAGAGATAACAGAGGTTCTAGAAAACCTACTTCTGATAATAGAAGAAGCGTAGGCAGACCAAACACTAGAAGAAGAGATGGTTTAAAACCAAGACGAGATTTTGGAATAAGAAGTTAATCTTTAATTATAAAAAATTCAAAGAAGAATTAATAACAATCTTTCTTTACTTAACCTTATTCTTTCGTCCACTTTTCAACCGTTTTTCCATTCCACGTTTCTTATTTTTCTTTGGTCTCTTTCTTGCCATTTAATTAAATATTATTTTGTTTTATAAATCTAATCCCTTCACGCGATTTCCTTCAAAACCATCCCAACTTTTTCTCTCTCGGCAATTGCTTAATTTCATACTCACATTTGTGCGCATCTGATTTGTCTTTGCATGGTTTCACAAAAAGAAGTTTCCTAAAACCTTTATTATAAACATACTTACTCCCCTTCCCTTCTGCATGCGCTTTCATTCTTTTATCCACATCGGTTGTCACACCAGTATAAAACGAACCATCCCCACATTCAAGAATATACACATACCATTTCTTTTTCATTTGTTTATATGATTATATTCAAAGTATAAAAACATTAATAAATCAAACATCCCTAAAATAAAAATGGCAACACAATATTACTCTAAACATAAAAACATTCCTTTAACTGAAGAAGAAATTAAAGAGAAGTATAAAGATATTCGAGAAGAAATAAAAGAAGTTTTGGAATGGAAAAAAGAAATAGAGGCTACGCTTAAAGATTCAACTGCATCGCCTCAAAAAAAAGGCGCGGCTAAAAGAGCTTTGAAAAAAGTTGCGCGAAGAATAGATACTGTCCAAGGTCAGATAATTTATTGGAAAATGAGAATAAAAGGTGAAAGCCATTTCAAAGCAAATATAGAAAAGAATGAGTATTGGGCAATCTGTAGGGAGAAAGCCGAGGAGAAACAAAGAAAAATTGAAGAAGAAAATTTACCAGAATTGTTGAAGAAAAGAAAGTAAAGAATTTAATAACCAACAATTTAAATAATTAAATTTGTTCTTTTATACATGAATAAAAAGAAGGTGATAAAATATTCTCTCTGGATTCTAAATTTACTAATTGTTTTTGCATTAATCTGGAGTTTGGTTAATTATAAAATCTTAAACCAAGAAGTTACAAGATTAGTAATAATTGGCGGGTTATCAGCAATGATTCTCTTTGTAATTTTTTTAGAAGGTGCCCCTGTTTTTTTAGGACCAAGTGTTGTTGTTGCAGCAATACTAACAATGAATGCCTTTAATCCTTGGCTCATTCTTTCCTTATTTCTTTTATCAGCAATTGTTGGAAATATTTTTTATTTTTATTTAGGTTATTTCTCAGGAGAAAAAATCTTGAAATATTTTTCAAAAACAGACGTGAAAAAATACAAAGACCTCTTTAAAAAATATGGAAGATACACAATGTTAATTATGGCTATTTCCCCAATTCCGTATCTCCCAACATTAGCAGGTGTTTTCAGAATGAATTCAAAACAACAAATTTTAGAAACATTAATTGTCAGAATGATAAGACACACATTTGTTTTCTTTGTCTGGTTATTTATACTTAGAGGGTTTTGAAGAATTGCCCACGCCTTCTGCACGCGACTTCCATAAGTGTTATAAAAAGTCGCCCACCTGAACAGGAAGGATGGAGTGTGAGAGGAAACCTTGGTTTCCTTCAATCTCCACGCCAAACTTACCAAACTCTTGTTTTAATATACTAATTAATTTTTCTTTACTTGTTTTTAATTTCTCCTCTCTTTTTTCTTCCTTAATCTTCTCTATTTTCAAGTCATCAATTTCAAGAACAACCTCTTTAATCTTAAACTTTATTTCTTGAGTTTCATCTTTTAAATTTTTTTCGTAATTTGCTGTTTCTTCTATTTTGCCTCTGATTTGTTTTACTTTTTCCAAAATTATATTATTATTTAATTTTGCTTCTTTTAACAACCCCATTATAATTTGACCATTATCTTTTTCAAAATTTGTTTGAAAATCTTCTCTATGCTCTTTAACAATTTTCATTTGTTCTTCAAAAATATGAAAGAAATTAGCCAAAGCCTTAAAATCAAGAAGTTGCTTTAATTCTAAAATATTCTTTTTTAACTCATCTCTAAGAGACTCAATCTTTTTCTGTTTAGATAAATTTTCCAGATAATCAAAACTAGTTTTAATTTCCTCTAAACTTTGTTTCGAAATTTTATTTCTTTCTTCTTTCTCACTTATTTCCTTCTTCAAATTTGATTTTTTTTCGCTAATCCTCTCAAGAATTTTATCAATTAAATTAATTGCATCTAATTTTTTTTTAATTATCAAAAGATTCTCAAAAGAATCCATAACAACGTTACCTTCATCAAAAGTTTTTAATAAATCTTTAGAAAAAACTTTCAAGTTTTCTTTTATATTCGCCATTTCTTTTCCAATTAAAATCGTGGCTCTTTCATAATTCTTAAACGAACTTTTATTAAAATCAAAGAAAATCTTATTTATCCTCTCAATAAACTTTTCCAGCTTAGGCTCTTCCAACTTATTCAATTTTTCAATTAAATCTCCCACAGATTCTATATAATTCTCTCTACTATCAATTACAATATTTTTAATCTGCTCTTTCTCTTTTTTTGCCTCAACATCAAAATTATGTAAGACTTCTAACTTTTCCGCAAGTTCTTTAATCAACACATTAATTTTCTCTTTAATTATAAAGATAAATTCATTCTCCTTAGATTCATTTTCTTTTTCTTTATTTACAACCCATTTTTCAATCTCAGAAAAAGCCAATTTCTCCATAACTGCTTCTTGCCCATTGTCTTTCTTAATTATTTTTTTAAAAAAATCAAACATTTTCATTATTTTATATGGAGATTTTATTATATAAAATTAACCTAAAATCTTCTGCACCCGACTTAAATTTTTGAGATATGGTTTCCTTCAACGCCCACGCCGGAAAAGTAGGAGGAGTTATAATTTAACTAAATCTTAATATTCCCCAACTGCCAATCTTTCAAAACCATTCTCGCGGTTTTATCTGAATCAACTTTTCCGCCCTTATTCAAAAAACGTTTCTTCTTTCCAACTTTCTCAATTAAATCCTCTGCATCTTTAAAATCAATCTTGTAAAACCTTTTTAAATCTTTTTTATTGCTCTTCATAATCTCGTTAACTGCAAGCTCAGGATTCTTTACTTGACTAAAAGATTTTCCTCCAACCTTTGTCTGCTGTGCAAGCTTCTCTTCATTTATCATAGAATATGCTTCAGAAGGAATAACTCCTGGAGAATCCAACAAACAAATCCCCTCAGACAACCTCAGCTTCTGAATTCCTTTTGTAAAACCCGCATCTGCTCCGGTCTTCGCAGACATCTTCCCAATCAAAAGATTAATCAAAGAACTCTTCCCTGTATTCGGATAACCAATTACCCCAACATAAACACGCCCTTCTTTTTTAATTTTCTTTGCTTCTTGTTTAATCTTATTCCTTAATTCAGAAATCCCTGTTCTACTTTTACAAGAAACAAAAACTTTTGGACTCAAACTTTTATCCCTCTTCATTGTCAAATCAGACTTATTCAAAACATAAATCAATTGTTTACCCTTTTGATTAACCAACTTCTCAATTTCTTTATTCTGCATATCTTTTGGAAAACGCGCATCAAGAATCTCCAAAACAATATCTGAATCATTAATTACTTT
>Ga0222658_1000040_pt1 | contig 94246 bp, 156 predicted proteins | sample AntAcemetagen476_FD_179830 | JGI IMG/M metagenome (GOLD analysis project Ga0222658, IMG submission 179830) | Saline water microbial communities from Ace Lake, Antarctica - #476 | ecosystem: Environmental > Aquatic > Non-marine Saline and Alkaline > Saline | place: Antarctica: Ace Lake... | reverse complement strand
GATGTATCTTTACTATTATCAACAAGCGTTATACCCGAACTTCCACTAAGGCAAAGACACCAGGTTCCAGGATTAATTCCTTCTTTAGTTCTTTCACGCTTAAAATTAATTATTGTAATATTATTTGTGCTTCCGGATGGTAAAGCAAATGATGATGTATTTTCTGGAAGAAGAGTTGATACGTATTGATTATATGTCGCATAAGCTGGATCATAAGTTGTTCAATAAGTTGTTCCACCAGAATATGCAGATGATGTTCCAAATGCAATATCAAACTGAACCTCAGCTGCTGCTGAAGATGTTTCTGCTTGATACACGTGTAGGTAATAATTAGAAGAGCTAAGAGCTGCTTGTGTTGATGACGTAAAAGCAGAAGTTAAACTTCCAGTTTCGGCTCCATCTGAATCTAAAAATGCTCCGTCAACTACTAATTTTCTATTTCCTTCAACGATATCTTCGTCGATATCAAAATAAGTATATATACTATCGTAAATTTTTGCCATAATTATTTTAAATTCTCCTTTATGCTACTGGTGCGCCTGTAAGTATCTCACCGCCTGGTCCGATGGATATTGCATTAACAGTTAATGTAATAGTATGAGTTGCTCCAGATTCATTACCCATAATTGTAATTGTAGTTGATGCGGTAGTTTGTTTTGATTTTGTTACTAATCTAAATGATTTTCCAACTGCTGTTACGGACGTCGTTAAGTTAGAAACTGCAGTACCTCCTACAGCGGCGGATTGATTACCAGCACCATCTGGCACAGTTCCTATTGGATAAATTGTAGCAAATGTTGAATCATGTAATGTTAGAGTATAACCAAGTGTTGAATCTATACCAGTTGGTAATGATGATGGATTTATTGTATATTCTACATTTGATTCAAGCGTCAAAGTGCTTTCCATATTTGTCAATTTTGCAACTTGTGTTTGATCCTTGTTAAGTGTTAGAAGTTTAAATCTCATATTTTTAGTTTCATCTGGATTTGCTTCCATACAGGGAATTCCTTCGATTATTATTCCATAATAATCTGTACCATCTGCATGATTAGGATTTCATAAATCATAATTTACTTCATCGTCTGATAGGGCGAACTTAGTAACATTAAATTCGTTTTTTCCTTTAGCTAATAACTCTCTTCCCTTCTTTGTAAGAATAGCATCAACGATAACAGTATTTGAATCGCGGTTTAAATAAGCCATGTTTTTCTCTCTCTTTATTTTTTAAATTTTATTCTACTGTTAAATTTGTAGAAATATTGTTTGTATTTTTACTTACCATTAAACTATTAGGCGATGTAATGAAGACTTCTACAGGATCAGTATTATCTATTGTTGTTTCACTAGTTTGCGTTGAGCCACCATAAATTAGTTTCTCTTTATTATAATTATAAAAACATTTCTCTTTTATAGAATAATTTTTATAATAATATGATATAGTTTTTTTTACGTATCCATTTGTTAGTGTTATAGAACTTGTTGCTATACTTCAAATTCTATAATTAACATCATTAAATCCTGCGCCTAATTCTGGAAACTCATCTCATGCATAAATAACTGTAGGTAATGCTATAGATGAAGAAGAAAAATTACTATCTTCATCTGCGTCTACTGTACCTCTATAAGTTAAATACTCTGATGATATAGTATGTTCATCTTTAATTAATGATTCGTAAGTGTTTCACTCTGCACTTGCAGATTTCCAAGTATCAGCATTAATAGATGATGTGTAATCAAGTCTTTCTTGTTTAACTTGACGTCACTTTTGAGGATGTCTTTCTAATATATGAGGTTTTATTAATACACCTGTTTGAATCTTAGCTCTTCCAGGAAGAAGATTTTTTATTTGTTGAAATAATGATTTATCATATATTCTTATTCATCTAAGATAATCTTGAAAATTATTTCTACTTTTATATTTTTGAAAATATGATTCATTTTCTGTATCAAGACTAGCATAACTACCACTAAATCTATCTCTTGGATCGCCAATAAGATTATCAAAGCTATAGCTTCCATAGGTGTTTATTATATCTTTATCAATAAGATTTGTAGGAGATAAGTATACTCCAATTTTATTGGAGTCCTTTGCAACTTCATAATTGTCTCAATCAACAACAGAAATTTCTGGATCGAGAATATTGGTTAGTGTTGCATCCTGTATTCTAATTTTATTGTTGTTTCATCTACTACCACCAATATTTGGAACCAAAACTCTCGTTTCAATTTCCTCATAGTCAAATTGATATGGGAAATCAGGAACATCTGGAAAACTATCTGGTGTTGCAACGACATCATATTGTGGATAACCGATATTGCTTCATTTATCTAAATTAGGAGCGCAATTCGATTGTAAATCTGGAGTATCACCTGGATTTAGGTTTGAAGGAGTATTAAATGGATAATGCTGCATTAAGTTATCTCATTGACTTCCAATTGTTGTATGTGTTGACCTTATATATTTAGAATGATTAGTTATTTCGCTTCTGGTTAATGCAATATTTCAAGCACGATATTCACTTATTGAGCCAGTAAAAAACGCAGCACTTCCAGAATAAAATCCAATTCTTATATCACCTGAACCTGTTGGAGAATAAAACATATCAAACGAAACAATTGCGGAATTTGAATCAATATAATCAATTTCATTATCTTTTGTTTGACATAAATATAATGATGCTGTATTATCATTTACTGTTGACATAATGTTTCAATAATTATCGTTAAATAGTGGTAATTTACTTGAAGATATCTCATCGCTTCCTGAGCTCATTATTGCTCATCCTTCATCTAATGAGCCAGATGATTTAACTCTAATATTAAAATCACCATATTTTAAAAGTGACATCTCATCAGCTTCAGCAACTGAAGCACTTGTTTTAAATCTAAATTCAAAAGTACGTACATATCTGTTGTTAGTATATGGATGATATACAGTAAAATAACAATCATCTCCTTCAGTAAAGTTAGGACCATAGACAACTTCATCAATTGTTGTATAATTATTTACCAAACTTCCTGATACCTCAGGTCCTCCATACTCCATGATATATAATATATCAGCAGGTACACCATAGCAGTTTAATAAGGCACGAATTCCTTGTTTTGTACCTTTATTTTTAAGTAAGTAAGGTAAATTATTTATAATTCTATTTCATATTTCTTGAGTATATTCTTTTCCGGTAATTGTCTCATAAGAACCAGAAACGGTTAGTTTGCCAGTGTTTGACTCCTCTCAACTTCCTGAATTAAATTCACCGCCAGATCAAGAACCTGAGATTTGCTCTCCTAAAGTATATTTTCATAAGTCAACTAGATCTTTTCCATTATTAAGCTCTCACCCAAGAGATTGAGCAATATCATATAATACGTCTTTTGACGCACCAAGATTTATATTGTCTTCTCTTTTATTTTTTTCTGTAAGAGCATTAATATATGCTCAATGATTATCAAAATATTGACCAATCATATATACAAATGAAATATATTCTGCAGAAGGGCTATCATTTCAAGATTTATTTATTGTAACGAGATTATCTACACTTGCTGTAGATGAACCGGTTACTAAATCAATAGTAACGCTATCATCATAATCAATTATCTTTAAGTATTCTGGAACAACATTAATTAATGAATGTACATTACTTAGATCATAATCCGCTGCTCTCAATGATTGTGATGCAAGTCAATTTGTCGCAGAAGCTGAACTATAATGATATAATTCATAAGGTCTATAGCTAGTTGTCTTAGGATAAGTGTCGCTATAATGAACTCCAAAAGAGTCGGTATAGGCAGATGCACTCTCATAATATAGGTAGTTCTCATAAGGAGTAAGATTATTTATAACAGTGTCTTTTCTTAATGTATATGTACTTGTATTATTTACCACTTCTGTGGATTGAGTAGTTGCTGCCAATCAATTTATTTGATCTTCATATAGCTGAATGAGATTGACTTTATAATAGAAGTTTTTTACTTGCTCTTCAGCAGATCCAAAATGAATAAAGTTATCATAGCTTGTATAATCTATTGCTAATTCTGCCGAATCTTGAATAGAACTACTTATGTGCTTATTTATTAGCGAACTTGAAGTAGTTGGATCTAATGATAATATATCATCTCAAGTCTTAAACGTCTGTATACTGTTGTTTTCTGAATTACTTGTAAATGAATTAGGAAAAACCTTTACTTCAAAATTAGGTCCTGCGAGAGAGTTGTAGTTCTTAGCTTCTGCTTTTGGTTTAATAAGTTCAATATTTTTTGTTATTCTATCAGCAAGTAATTCTCCAATTCATAATTGACCTTTAACAGAATACTTAGAATCTAGAGGATTATATAATTTTAGAATATAAGAGCCAATATCATCACTTTCATCAATATAAACGTAATTAGTAATTGGTATAATAATATCATCACCTAAGTTAATAACGAATTTAAGTATTCTATTATTAACAGTATTAAGATGTAGCCAATCTGAATTAGATTCTAAAGTTCACGCTTTAGGTCTTATTTTTATTTCATCTCTTGATGGAGATATTTCATCAATATATACCTGACCGCCTTTATATGAACCTAGTATATTTTTACTAAAATCAAAATTAGCAATATACTTTCCATAGGTGATGACTTCATCTTCAACTAAATTATCATAATTAAATTCTATAGTAACTTCATCATTGTACTGACGAGTAAGAATATAATCTTTAAAGTCATGCTTTGTTAATAGATATTGTCCAGAGTAATCGTACACGTGCATATCTACAATTGCATCTCATTCTAATGGATTAGTTTGAACATTAAAGACTTGTATATAATCTTTTAGTATATCACTATCTCTTTGATTAAGTAAATTACTCATTTATTCTATATTTCTGCTCCTGGTATTAGTGTTCACGGGTCAATTTTTCCTCCTAAAGGCGGAATAGGAGGTTGTGATGCTTTATCTATAAAAGCAATTGATTTTGGTATCGTATGACTAGGTGTATTATCTTCTCAATCTATAGAACTAGAATCTCCTGTGGCAACTATTGCAAATGTAATTCCATTTGGAAAATAATTTCTATCTATTAATTGTCAAGGTTTAATAGCAGCCGAACTATCATATATGGATTCTGAATAAAATTGATCTACTTCATTAGCATCTATTGCTAGCGCTCAATTACTTTGAAGAAGCTCATTATATGATGTACTACTAGTATGTAACCCTTCTTGTCAATATAACTTATAATTAGTAGCATAGCGAACAGGATCGAATGAAAAGTTAGCTGATATAATGTGAAAACTATTTGTATCTGTAATTATAGTTTCAAGTTGATTATCAAATATATAATTTTCATTTACTTCGCCACCATATTCAAATACAAAACTTTGACCAGAGCTTATTGAACCAGATGCTATTGTTCTATCATTATTAGAAATAATATTTAAAAGTGCAAAATTTTCATTCTGTAATATATCATTAGCTCTAGCCTGCTCATCAATTTGGTATTTCATTTCCTGCATGCGTATAGAAAATGTTTTAATATCATTCCAGGTAAACTTAATATCTTGCTCACCGCTAATGTCTCAATATGAGTAGCTAGGTCATATATATATTTGGCCTTCGGTTTCTTTAATAGCTTCGTTAACTAAATATTGATGAGATTCTGATACTTCAAGTTGTGATAAATCACTCTTTACTTTATCGTAGTATGCAAAGAAATCTGAAATATTAACTATCTCTACTATATTCTCTGTATTAAGCTCTGAGATTATTATATCCAAAACATTGCTAGCAGCTGGCTGAGCTACTTTAGTAAGTTTAAGTATGGTTTCACTCATTTATTTTACTACTCTAAACATTTTATTACTATCAGAATATATTCTCTCAATCCCAGAAGTACTATCTGTTGATTTAATTAACACACGATAATATCTTAATGGTTCAAATTGACTCATTCACAGGTCAAAGTAATTACTAGTAGTATCACAACTTAACTTAGTATATGATGTGTTGAAAGGAATTATTACATCTCCAGTATGAGAGTCAACTATAGAATAATAAGATGTTGCAGGCATATATTTAGTTGACATAGATGTTACTGATGATGTAGCAAAGCTTTTTGCTGGATATCTTTCTATTGAATATACTCGTATTCTTGCTTTTTCATCACTCTTGTAATTTCTCTTTAATCCGTGCATTCAAACACTAATTTGACCCGATATATCGATTGCTTCAAGCGACCCTGTAGCTCAAGCTGAATCATCTCACATAGCTTCAAGTCTTGGTTGATAAATTGTATTTGTATCCACACTAAAGAACTTTAAAGCACTTAGTGAGCTAGTAGATATTTCTTCAGAACCGCTTCTTTTAATTATAAATCCATAATTATCACCTACTTCTGCGTTTCACAACTTTGTAACCATATTTGTTACGTTTACATTTAAATCTCCGTCATCAGGATATGAAATTGATTTAGTTGCAGTATATGAAGAGTCATTAATAATATCACTGCCTGCTGTATCTCATGCTTCTGAAACGCTTCTGCTAATTCAACTTACGCCAACAGTTGTTATTGGATCATCATTAAATTCTCCAATTCCCATTTCTCATGATTGTGATATAGGCATAATATCAATATTTATCTCTTGTGCAATTTTATTATCTGCATTTGTATTATATAACCTTAATCAATATGCAGTCGGGTCAGTATCTAAATCTAAATTACTACCGCTAAAATTCTCAAATTTAATTAATATTCTACTGTTAAATACCCCTTCACCGACTCCAAATGAACTACGCTCTTGATTGAGCTCAAGTATAGAATCTAATCCGGTATTTTGACCAGTTCTATCAATATCTGTATCTCTCTGGTATATTGTTGCGTCTTGTGAACTTGTTATTCTATAGATCATAATTTATCTTGCATACCCTCTAATATCTTTTCTATATTTTAATTCAAAGATTGACGGATCTTTACTCGGAAATACAACTCCATCTTTAGTAGCAGTATCAATATTATATAAGTTACCAGAGTAGCCATTATCTTCATTAAATTTATTTATAATTTTAATTTCATTTACATTTTGTACACCATCAACTATTAACAATTCTTTATATAAGTCACTAATTACTATTGGTTGATTAATTTGTCAATTATCTATATTAAAGAAATCATATATTTGACTTATACATCTAAGTATTACATCATTTTTATTATATGCTGGTGAAGTTATAATTTTGAAATTAACTCCAATATTAATAATGTGAGCATCTAATATATTTACAGCATCAGTAAGCATTCTATACCTATCAAGATAAGAAATAATATTTGATTTAACAATATCATTTAGTATAGTAAGATTTTTTGAGCTATCATATCCTAAAACATATAAATTCATTGATAGCGGATTGTCATATTTTATATTTATGTTATTACTTTGTTCAATATACGCTTTTGATATACTTCCATATTTTGCTGGCATTGAATACAGTCTAGTAATGTAATCTTCTTTTGTCACAACTCTTTGTTGAGAATTAAATAGTGCTAATGCGTTTTGTCTAATTTCTTCAACTGTTTCTCCAGCTCTTCCACCAGTAGCAGCTTCTTTATTGTTTACTGAAATTGAAGCAATTACAGAGCTTAATGAACTAGCACTATATATCTCTATTGGAATATCGTACAAATCAGTATCTGTAGAGAGGTCTGAAATTATAGAGGTTATTGTATTCGCTTCAACATTTGATTCAATACCTCCGCCATATAAATAATTCACGACTAAGGTTGTTTGTGGAACTTGACCGTAGGTTCTAGAATACAAAAAGTTTGAAGGATCAATAACACTATCAAATTTTGTAATGCCATTTGCTAAAGCACCGCCGACATTTGCAGGATTAGGTACAATTATTTCATCTGGATTAGATGACATACCTGAGCCGAAATGCATTTCATAATATCCATCATCATTTACTCTTAAAATATATCTTCTAGGAACCCTTCTTAAAGATAGAATATACGGCACTGTGTTTTTATTCGAACCAGAATCAAAATTTTGAAAATCTTTAATTGGGTTGTCTTCAAATATTGTATCTTGTGCAAGATAATCGACTTCGTATCACTCTATATCTTCATTATTTTTTTCATATACAGTGTTTATTGACACGATATTATCTATATTAATTAAAGCTTTATTATACCTCTTTATCTTAGTTAAATCTAACTCTACACTCCCTTGCGTTACTGACATAGCCTTAACTGTTTTCTTCAATAAGAAACTTGTTGGTTCACCAGCGGTAGTTTCATATACAATTACGTCTGATTTATCATAAGAATCCGAATCACTGAAAACTGCATCCTCTATTGTTCTGAATGTTACAGCTTTCGTATCGTCAGTTTTTACTTCAAATCCTGATTTAATAGTAATGGCATAATTATAATTTGGTAAAATTGTCGTACCACTTCCTGTACTCGGTACTACCATAAAAATATCAAGATTTACGTAAGAAGGAATTGATACTTTTGGAATATATCCAAACGCTTGTGATAGTGATACTACATTTTTATATTCTTGAGCTTTTAGAAGTAGTGATTCTTGAAATTGCTTATCTATATAAAATGACAATACATCTCCAACGTATGATGCCATTTCTATAAACATCATGCCAGGAGAGGCTGCATTAAAATCATTATATGTCTGTGGAAAGTATATCTTTGCAAAGTTTATTAATGATTCTCTAAGTGAATTAAAATCTTTGTTTAAATATTTTACGTCTTTTTTATTAGCAATAGTACGATTATACTTGTTCATGTTTTAAAAAATTCTATAATTTCTTCCTTTTTATTTGATAGATAGAGTAAACTCTCTTTCTTTACCCTCTTCTGTTGCTAGATTTACTACATATACGATATTAAATTCTATAATATTTTCTAAAATTTGAAGTGTAATATCTTTAATTATAACAATTGGTAGTCATATACTAACAGCATTTTTAATATCAGAAAGTACATATTCTCTTAAATATTGTTCATCTACTTGTTCAAAGAGAATTTTATATATTGATGTACCAAACATTGGTTGCATAGGTCTACTACCTTTCTGAGTTAATATTAAATTTTTTAAATTAGATGTAATTTGATCAACTGTTTTATATGATGGGTTAAAATATCCAAACTGTGTGTTGCACAACGGTAACTGGCAACCAATAAATCTTGTATAGCTATCACCTTTAATATTTTTATCTTTAGCAGACATGATTCTATAAAGGCTTTGTACCCGGCTTATTTCCCATTTTCTTTAAAAAGCTTGAATAATTTACCTTTGTAGCAAGTTTAGCAACATCTACTGCGGAGGCGTTTCCTGCTTGAACTTCTGTGATCAAATCTTCTTTTGTACCTACTACTCCAGATGGAATATTAGCAAACTGTGGCTCTTCAAATTCCATTCCAATATCAGCAGGAGTTGCATTTTGAGCAAATTCTTTCATCATACTATTACCGTTTTGCTTTAATGTATCTATAGCACCAGCAAATCTATTAACTTTTTGTTCAGGAGCTTCTTTAATAGTTTTCTTTCTACCTCTAACCGCCTCTAATTGTAGTTTACTAGATTCTATTATAAGTTCGCCAAGCGTATTGACTTCTTCTTCAATAGTTCTTTTAATATATTTTTTCAGAGCTTTCATTTCTTCATGAACACTCTCTTTAACCATTTGTTTAAATTCTTTTTTAGTCATTTTTAATTAACCTATCGTTCCTTTCTTTTTAATTTTTTTTTATGATAATCCGTGCCAATAAAATAGAGTAGGAATTGGAGGAGTCCCTGGCACCATAGCAATTGTTATACCAGTCATCGCTTGCATACTAAATCTAAATGATCTAATTATATTTTCTACAATTTCTCCAGGATTATCAGTATTTATTAACTCTATTGGAAATAATATTGGACTTGGAGCTACTACAAAATTAGCAACTACAGATGTTGTACCGGGTGGCAATATTGTATAAGACAATTGACTGTTTAACCAATATAAATTTATTCCAGCAGCGAATAGCATACTAGCTAATCTTATAATCAAATCAGAATTTGTAATATTGCTCTTTAAAAGTAGAAAACCTGTCGTTCAAGCTTTTTTTAACAGCTCTGGATTTGTCTTAATAATTGTATTACCATATATATAATCTTCAGCGTTAAACTTTATATGTTTATCTAACTCATCTACAATTTTATTGACGAAATCTTCTTCATTTTTTGCTTCATGAAGCTCAATAATGCTCACCAAGTCTTTATAAAGCTTATCATTTTTTAATGCCATAGTTACTTCTTTTATAGTGTCTTAGAAGTTTTAGATAATATAGTATTTAGTTGTGTTTTTAGCTTAACAAATCCTAACACATTCATCGGTACTCCTGAAGGTCCAGTTCCAGTTGGTACAGTTGTTTTAGATAGCTCATCAATAAGTGATTCTAACCATGACTTTAAAACGTTACCTAAAACAAGTTGCTCATTAGCATCTAAACCTAGCTCAACTTCTTTACTATTTACAATCGTTTTCTTACTATTTATAATTACATTTTTATTTGCAGATAGTCCAATGTTTGTGTTGGAGTACGCAAGAATTTCATTGACTTTGGAATTAAAAATAATTCGATCTGAGTTAATTATTATTTGGTTTGAATCAAAAAGATTGGGCTCGTCACCGTTGAAACCTACTGTATCTTTGCAAGCTCTATCAAGCGAGACTATTTCATCAGTGGTGATTCATATACTATTATTATCAAGATTTATATCTTCTTTAACTGGAATGATAGGAGTTTCTAGATCATTATATTCTTTATTTTGTCCTACTCTAATTTTAATATTAGGTAGTTTTACATTTTCGTTAGAGCCAAATCTTATTGATTGTCCAAATCTACCCTCTCAAGTAGTATCACCCTCTTGTTGTAATAGTGGATGTATTCTATCATCACTTTCGAACTTATTTCCTAAGTCAACATATGGCTTTCCACCATCTTGTGCACTTATATTATAAAATGCATTATTATTAACGCTATTGTTGCAACTTATTGTTTTAGTATAATAGAGTTCTTTATTCAAATAATTGGAATTCTTAATCTTTACAAGTGAGTAGTCCATATTAGAAACATAATAACCAGTTAATACGAGCTCATGTTTTAATGGAAAAGCTTTTATTCTAGCATCGAATGGTTTAGCCCACTTTAGGTCTTTTTCTTCAACATTGTATTGAGAATATAAGAGCCTAACCTTAACTTTACCAATATCATCTCATGTTTGAAAATCGCTATGTGTATCATCATATATGATATCAATAACTTCACCAAGCTCGAGTTCGTAAAACTTCGAATTACTTGATCCGTCAATATCAGAACCAGCACGAGCTAGACTATTAGTCTTTGGTTTATATCTCGGTTTTCAATTCTCTACTTTATATGACATTAATTAGTTATTGCGTTTTGCCCCATATCTAATTTTATTTGAGAAATTCGAGCTTCAAGATCTTTTTTTTCAGCAGAGCTTAGCGTTACCGGGATATCATTTGTATTGGTCTTTCCTGAGTTTTCTGAAGATAGCATTTTTTGTACTAATGTTCCTAAATCAATTAAATATTTGTCATTTTTAATACTTGTTCCAACATAATCTTCTACGATTGGAAGTAACATTGTAATTGATTCTGCGTCTACCGCTCATTTACTAATAAGCTCTATTAAGTCATCAATTTGTGTTTTAGTTTTACCATGGCTCACATAAATATCTTTAATAAGATCTTCAAATGTTTTATCATCAAAAAGTTTAATTTGTTTAAAATCCATAGCTATCTATTTAAAATCGCTCCTGATCGTAATTACTGACATAATTTATTTATATATTTCCTTTAGTTTTAAATCTTCATCATATAAGCCGCACTCTCTAATAACTTTAATGGCGTATTGCTTATCTCTTTTAACATGCTCTATTTCTTCTTTTATCTCTTCAATGATTTTTTTATGAATCTTTTCTGTAATTGCTATTATTCTCTTCCTTAATTTATAAAATTCTCTTCTGTTTTATTTATAAATAAATATCAAGCAACTTGACTAATTTTAACTTAAAAATAGATTCATAATAGATTCTTCATATTCTTTTGAAATGTTTTCATATATTTTATTAATTTTTTTTAATACATTAGAAATATGTACAGATGAAAGTGTTGTAGAGAGTGTGTACTCTCGAATTAAAACATATAATGCTTTTCTATGTAATGTTGATATATTCTCATATCTTTTCATAATCTCAACTATTGCAGTACAAATGTCTCTATCAAGTTTTTTTCTAAAAAGCTCTTCAATATGATCTTCTAAGTGATCAATAAGCAAGTTAATAATATTCTTATAGCGATCTGCAATATCAAGAGATACTTCTTTCTTGTTGAAGCCAGCCGATATCTTCTCATTAATAATGTTAGTCTCTACTGAGGAATATGCAGAAATATATTTATGAGTTTTCATATATTTATAGCTCTTATTATTTGCCATTATTAAATAGTTTTTTGCCACAACACTGAAGTATGAAAATGCTTTAGTATTTAGTTCGGGATTATATCTATCTATTTTGGTTACGAGATGCGCGATTGTTTCTTGTTCTATATCTCTCAATGAGTCGAAGTAGTAAAACTTGTAACGATGAATTAAACTCTCAACTATTTTCTTAAAAGGTCAATATATTTGTTTTTCAAATAGCTTACTTCTTCGAGAGGATTGATTCACAAAATCAAGCGAATTATATAATACGATAGCGTCTTCAGTTTCTTGAGTAAAATATATTTTCTTTGTCTTAGGTTCTCTCATTATTTTGTTCATTATTCTTTCGCACGACACTAGGATCAACCGTATCAAGCTTACCTGAGACAACTAAGTTTCTCAGATCGAATAGTATTTCCTTTATATTATCCCACAAAATACCAACTTCATCATCTTCGGCAAACATACCTCTATGATCTAGTTCATTTAAATTCTTTAATGTTTCAAGTAGTTTATGGTGAATCATATAGAAGTATGATTCGTATTTAAGTAATTTATTATATAAGTTTATTACAATAAACGCTGCTACACCTGTTATTAAAATTAATATGATTCACAGTATCATAATAATTAATTTCTCTTTAAGAAGTCCAACTTCTCTATAGTAGAAGAAATATGATCTGCATGGTGAATAATAAGAGGAAGTCCTGAATCTGTTTGACTAAAATATGGCTTATTTGAATCTATATATGGCCCATCAGATATCAGTATTGATATGTATTCTACCTCTGTTAATTGAATACCAAAATGCTGTAGTGTTATTAGTGCACTAATTGGTGGAGCGACATATCTCTTACGATCAGGATTTATATTATATAGTATTCCCTTACCTATGTGCCAACTTGATGTTTGTCTAACATAATATGGTTCATCTATGGTACCGAGTTTCCCCCAGTCGTGAAATATCGCCACTAATACTAACTCTTCTTCTGTAATGTCATCTGCAGATAGCTCGCTTTCCCAAATTGCCAAAAGTTGCATTGCTATTCTTACAACATGTAAGGTATGATGTAACCATCCGCCTGTAAAGGCATTATGATAGTCTTCTCTGGATGAAGCTGGAGCTTCAATTATTCTTTCTTTGAAATGGTTAATTATACTAAGAACCTTTTCCTGTCTCTCACCTTCAAAATGATCTGTGACTAGCTTTACAAGAGTTCTAAAGTTCTCATAAATTTCTTCTGCTGTTAATACGTCAATTTTCGATTTCATGCTTTTTATACACTCTCTTTTTTGTTTTTTAGTTAAATGATTCTTCCGTTGAATTTATATCCAGCGTACTATCATATTTTACTATTAGATTAATAACCTCTTCTACTTTTTCTCAATCTTCTTCTAAATATGCTGTTCTAAGTATATCTAATATTTCTTGATAATCAATTTCATTCATAATACTTTTTTAAATTATAGCTCCTATATATATTTTCTACGCTGTTTCTTGAGCTGCGTAAATTCTTTATTCAAATTTTTAATTGCAGTTTTATTCTTTTTACTATCTTGTGTTTCTAGTTTTATCATTTTTTTTCGTACGACATCTATTTGTTGTGAAACTTCTCTGAATTTTATTTCTTTTTCATTCTTAGTTATTTTCTTAGTAGATGTAGTCTTTTCTTTTATAATTGTAGGCTTTTTAGTACCGAAAAGCTCTTCTTGCTCAACTCCACGATGAAACACTTTTCCATCGCTTGTTACAAATTCTTTCATAAATACCCATCCTCGTGGGTATCTAACATTGCTAGCTTTTTTCTGAGTCGTCGCTGCTCCTTGAGGAACTCCAAACAATTTAAGATTTTGTATTATAGTACAGTTAGGACATAGCACTTCCTCAGTGTTTCCATCAACAGAAACGAGATCTTTACAAACTTTACATTCAATTTCTTTAATTGCACTTCGCGGAGCTATAATTTTTTCTTTTTTTATATATGACATAATTTATCCTCTATATTTTTCTAGAACTTCTGCTGAACAATCTACACATTTTATAATATGTTCGTGACTATGAACTTTGTCTCCATGTTTTTTTAATTCATAAATTGAATTTGAATCTAACCATCCGCAATATATAGTCCAATCGTCTCCGAACCCTTTTATAGCTATCCATAATAATGATTTTCCTATATTATAGTTTGTCATATAAATACCATCAGGACTGTTAGGCTCAATTCCTACAGCGAATACTTGTCCTGTGTCAATCTCTTTAAATATTTCCTCTGTTATTTTCATAATTTATCCTCTACTATTTATATCTCTTACATATATAATATAAGAAGAATAGAAAAAAAAGTAAATTAAAAAAAAAAAAGGATTACAATGAAAAAAGCAATACTAAATTATCCAGTACTTGACAAGGGTTATATTAAACTACTTGACTATATTAATAGTTATAAATCAATCGAATCTTTATCAAATTTAATAACAGAAACATATGGAAAGCAACGTCTAATAGCTATATTTGGAGGTGATGAGGGAGCATTCTCAAAATTAACAAAAGAAGATATGATTACTTTCGCAAGTACATATGCTTTAACAGCTCCATTTAAAAATATAATATTTAGAGTTAAAATGAAGATGCCTCTTTTTATAGCTATACAATGATTCCGAAAAACCAGTAACTATACAAAAATAAGATTACAACAAAATCACGAGGATTTAGAATTTTATCTACCGTTATTGTATGAAGGTAGTGAAGATATATCGAAGAGTGAGCAAGCTGTGCTTAATACAGACTTGGAACTACACTATATTAAAGCACTAAACCTATATAATAAGCTAATTGAAGATGGAATAACTCATCGTCAAGCTGAAATGGTATTACCTCAATCTTTATATGTGGAGTTTTACGATACAATTACGCTAGAAGATTTTATTGGTTGATATAGAAAGCTTGGAATTCTTAAAGAACTGTATTGTCATGAGCTAATGTGCTATGTTGCAGCATTAGATAGAATAGTTGAAGAAACTCTACCTCTTAAAATAATGAAGCAATTAAAAAAGGGAATATCAAACTAGCATTTAATCATATCTAGTGCTAAGTTTTCCATTTTATTAATTGTAATATTAAAAATATCATATTTCATTTTTCCTACTTCTCCTGACGTACGAATAATTTGCTGTAATCTATGTATAAAGTTAAGTTTATCATTTGTAATTTCAGCAAATGAAAACTCAATAATTATATCATAATTCTCATATGCAAGCTTTTTATCCTGATTATAGAATATTCTATCCTTAAGATTAAAGCTTGTATTTTTTTGTTCTTTTGTTATGTAATTTATTGGGTCAATGTCAATATATATATCATCACTTCATGGCTCAAGACAACCGAGTGTTGATTCATTACAATCATTAACTATAAATGCCACATTATATCTCTTTATTATTTCTACAGGATACGTTTCGGCTTCTAGTACATCAAAGCTCCATTTTCTTACAAAATCTAATACAGAATTACGGTTCATTTGCTGACTTATGTCTTTAAATTCATTAGAGAATCTCGATGTTTTTGATACAAAATGATAAGAAATTGCAGTATTAATATTAATTATTTTATAGCCAGAAAGTCTACATCTTAATATAAAATCAGTGTCTTCGCAAAAAGCAGGATTAAATGTTTTGCCGTCAAATCCGCCTATATCTAATATATCAGATTTGTATACAGCAAGAAAAGAGAATGTACCATCTTCAATTTGTGCTGGAACTAATTGAATTTCTTTTACTTTTTCATTAAATTTTTGAAAATCAAAAGAATTAAAATCTCTGCCATAATCATATATTACTTTACCAGGTCTATTGTGATCTTCAAATATTGGAGGTTCAATTGTTAGATATCCAAGTAGCATTTTTCTCTTTAAGTGCTTTTCAATATTTTCTAAAAAGTTAGCACCCAGTATCATATCATTATGTACTAATACAACTTTATCATTTGTTGCATTTTTAATTGTATTATTCCAATTTTCACTGAAAGATGTATTATCTTTAGTAAATCAGGTACCAATAAAATTACTGCCATCTATATTTCTTAATTCTTCAAACCAAGTAGCATAGTCGTTTTCCGAACCTGTTCACTTATCACTTGATATTGAAATTTCCACATCTGGATATAGTTTTCTAATATTAAAGTAGGCGTTTTTAGTCAACTCAAGTTGATTATGTACTGCCATGCAGATTGTAATTTTATGTTTCATTTATTTCTTCCTTTTTTAGCTCTTCATACATCATTTTTAATGATTTATCAAACCCAATTAAATCAATATTTAGTTCTTTTAATTTATCTCCATTTCCATGATAATCTGGAGTATTTGATGACGTATTGTCTATTATAATTCTTGATTTTTTTCCATCTTCTAAATGATTAATTTGATCAGCTATTATTGCTAAAGTTCTATATTGTTTAGGGTATACTAAATTATAGTCACAACACTCATATAGAGCTTTATAACTGCTTCGCTTCAAAATAAAATAATTAATTACTTTATATATATCTATTACACTCATAAAGCTAATTAATTGGTCTTTAAATATTACTATATCTCGTCCATTTATATAATTTAATAAATTTGCTTTAATGAATCGATCATTAGCTTCAAGTGTACCAAACGTGCTGAATATTCTTAACGTAATTATATTTGAATACTGACATCGTCGAATCATTTTACTAATTAGATATTTTGAAAACGAATACGCATCTGTTGGAGGATAGCATAGACAATCTTCTCTTATATTAAATATAGCTCTAGATTTATCAAACTCAGCACCGCTTCCTAAATTAATTAGAAGTCCAAAATGATCATGTTGTTGTGTCATTAGGTTTTCAAACATTAGCAAATTATTCAACGCTACTTGAGGTTCTTTATTAAAATTATATCTTCTTCCACCTTGAACAGCTGCATGAATAACTACATCAAAATATTCATGAGAGCTAAAATAATCTCATACAGATTCTAAATTAAGTAGATCTAACTCTTCTTTACCTGGAGCATATACAAAATGTCCTTCTTTCTTCAATAATGGTGCTATAGAACGTGCTATGAATCCATCACCGCCAGTAATTAGTATTTTCTTCATTCTCTATTCTTCTTCTTGATATTCTATAATCATATTATCTTCTAATATTTTTTTACTTAGACATGGAAACATATTTTCTAATGGTTGCGCAACAATTTTACCACTCTTCAATGTTTTTGCAAATGAAATAGGTGTTATATTTTGATTCTCTATTGCTATGATTTCACAGATTACAGGGCCGTTATAGTCTCTAATTGCATTAAGTTGCTTCTGAATATTATCTACTTTAGAAATTTTAAAATATTTGATTCCATAAGCTGCAGCAATTTTCTTTAATGATGGAAAAGAAATTCCACTCTCTTCATTAACACCAGAGTATCGTTTAAAAAAGTTTTCATTTGTATTATGAATAGTACCATACCCACCATTGTTAATTACCATTAGTTTAATTGGAAAGCTATAATGCTTTATTGTTTGTAGTTCTTGAATATTTAATTGAAAGGAGCCGTCACCATCAATAGCAAATACAATATTATCACTTGCAACAGCAACTCCAATTGAAGCTGGTATTGCAAAACCCATATCTGCTTGAGCACCAGAAGTAATATACCTATTATTTTTATGTAGCTTTAATCCTTGTGATGTTGCATAGTATTCTGACCCTGTGCTACTGACAACAGATTCATTTACTTGTAGATTTTTTGATAATTCATTTATAAATGTGTATATATCTATTCGAGATTTAGTACTAATATTTGATTGCCATATAGTCCACATATTTTTCCATTCTTTACACTGCTCTGTTCATCCGTTTCCTGTAGGGATGTTATATTTTCAAGAATATTTCTCAAAGTCATTAAAGAAATCTCTTAAATCACATTCAATAAATTTATCAATTCTTATAGTATTTTTTGAATGTTCAACTTTATCAATATCGACAACAATAATTTTTGCTTCTCTTGCAAACCTACTCCCATCAAACCCTATCATCGGAAGCGCTAATCTATTTCCTAATACTATTACTAAATCAGAATTTTGCACAGCAAAGTTAGCAGCTCTATTACCCTTAACTCCAAGTCTTCCTAAGTAATGAGAATCATTACAACTCATTAAATCTAACCCTAAATAAGAAGTTACTGCAGGTATATTTAATTTATCAATAAAATTATTTAATTGCTTTTGAGTATCAGATAATCTTACTCCGTTTCCGAACAATACTATAGGTCGCTTAGCATTACCAATCTCTTCTATAACATATTTTATTTCTTCTGGAATATGATCTGTTTCACTGGAATGTAAATGTTGTGGAGCAGGATTTAAAAAGCGACGCAATTCTTTAGTGTCTATAATTGATTTTTGTATATCCAGAGGTATATCTAGTCATACAGGACCTGGTCGGCCATCATTCATCATATCTATTGCATAGTCCAATTCATAAGCAATATTCTCAGCTTTCGTTACTGTACACGCATATTTAGTAATTGGCTTTACTAACGATATAATATCTGCTTCTTGTACTCCAACTTGTCTCAAAGCCAAATTATCTTGAGCTGCAATAATGTCTTTTGTGTTTACTTGTCCTGAAATAAATAAACATCTTGCACTATCTTGTCATGCATCTAACAATCCGGTCATTGCATTTGTTCCACCACATCCAGTTGTAATACAGGCAACACCAATTTTATTAGTATATTTAGCATAACCTACAGCTGCCATTGCACATGCTTGTTCATGATGATTATATATTACGTTTAATTCAGGTTCATAGTGGAAAGCATCATTTAAATACATTGATCCTCCTCCAACTAATGAAAATATTGTATTTGAGCACTTTTCTTTTACATATGTTGCTATGTATTTAGCTACTGTAGTTTTCATTTTTTATAATTTCCTTATATATTGCACTATAGATTCTATCTAAATAGTCCACATAACGTAATGCGCTTTCATAATTCTCATTTATAGCGTCTAAACGATTTTCATAATAATTTTTATCTAACACAAGATTTGCCATATAAATAGCATAATCAATATTCTTAATTGGAATTATTCCTCTAATATTAAAAAATTGCTCAATGTTTGAGCAACCTCAATATATCGGAATTGATTTAAGTAAAAAACAATCTAAAATCTTTTCTGTAAAATAACCTTCATGAGAAGTATTTTCTATTGCTATATTGAATTGTGAATTAGCAAATACTTTCTCTTTTCCAATTCTAGCTTTTTCAATATCTTGTCTGTCTCCGTATACATCAAAAAATCGAGTTGGTATCATCTTAATTTCATTTTCGCGTGCTGATAATTCATGTCGTAGTGAGTGACCGTATGTTTTTAATAAACGACCTCTAAGATGTGCTACTTCAAATTTCTTTTCTCTATCTACAGTATATTGATCTTCTTTGAATCATGTTCCTCCAAATGGAAGAAATTGAGCATGTGGACAATTATTTAGAACCTTATCATCTCATGTAAGAATTAAATTAAATATTGATTGATTGCTAATAGCTCAATCATGTCATCCAAAATATTCATTTGGCTCTTGTAATACTAAAACATTAATAGCTGATAACTGCCCTGCATTTTGTGGTATGTAGTCAATAAAAATAGAAAGATCCATATCACGAAACTCTTTCATCTTTTCTTCTACCTCTTCAAGAGGAAACATATTAACAAATAATTTCATTTTCTCAATACCCTATCATTTCATCAATCATTTGCTCAAATGTATATTTTGGCTTTCAGTTCGTATCATTTAATAATTTAGTACTATCACCTTTTAGTCAGTTTAATTCTAGCGGTCTCATATATTTGACATCTGTTTCTACATATTTTTCTCAGTCTAAACCTAGCTTTTCAAATACGTATTGAACTAAAAAGATAACGTGTGTGCCAATACCGGTTGCACAAACGTAGTCATCAGGATAATTTTGTTGTAAGATCTCTCACATTGCTACTACATAATCCTTGGCACTGCCTCAGTCACGTCCAGAATATAGATTTCCTAATACTAATTTTTTTGATAAACCCTTCTTAATCATTACAGCTTCTTTACATACTTTATTAGTGACAAAATTTGAACCTCTTCTAGGTGATTCATGATTAAATAATATTCCACAACTGATATACATATTATATGATGCTCTATATGTTTGACATAATTTATGCGCAAATAGTTTAGCACAACCATACGGACTCACAGGATGCATTGGCGTTGTTTCTCTTTGATATCCGTCTTCATCAATACTATTGCCAAACATTTCTGAAGAAGATGCTTGATATATTCTAGCTTCTGGACATATTAATTTAACTGCTTCAAGCAAATTAATTATTCCCATTACAATAGTATTAGTTGTATATATTGGTTGATTAAATGATATCTGTACATGCGATTGAGCTGCTAAGTTATATACCTCATCTGGCTTACACATAGATAAAACTCGTATTAGCGACGCCATATCTGTCATATCAGCATACTCTAAATGTAGTTGTGATCTAATATGATTAATTCTACTAGATTGGTTTTCAGCTACTGAATTTCTTTTAAGAGTACCTCACACTTCGTAATCTTTTTCAAGTAATAGCTCTGCTAAATAGCTTCCATCCTGACCTGATATACCTGTGATTAGTGCTACTTTCATCTCTTTTGGAAATTTTGGTGCTGATTTACGAAGCTTTTCTAATATTTCTCTATCAATTTCATCACGTATAATTTCCGGAAACCTTCGTGCAGCATCAGCCAAGTCAAATTTTAAACCATCTTCTGTAGTAATCATTACCTTGCTAATTTTATCGTGTTTTTCCATTTTATACTTCATCATCTGTTAATAGTCTAAAGCTATCTGTATGATAACCTACGTGTACTTTCCCCGTGTGTATCTGAATTAAAATACAATGACCTGGCATTTGATTCATTTCACCCATAAAAACAAATGTGTGATCTCTAAAACTTTCATAACATGATTCTTCCATAAACTCTTCTCTTAATCTAATTAAATCTCCGTATTTCATAGCTATTTCCTTATTCATTATTTTTTACCAACTACCTAATTCTAAAGACTCTTGCTGCTCTATTAAATAATCATATACAAGACGTATACCAGCGCTTAGTGGAGTAAAATCAAATGATATACATTTATCTTCAAAAATATTCTTCATTTTAGTATTTGATACATCTTTTCTATACTGACCGTCAAGTTTTGTAGGGTTATGTACAATTTTTAAATCTTCTCTTAAACAACTTTGCAGTGTTGTTTCAGCAATGTGATTAATGTTTAAATTTTCATCTGGACAAACATTAAAACTTTCTGTAATATTACGATTAATCATAATCCATAATATTTTTGCTACATCTCCGGCATATATGTGTTGTCTTAAAGGTTCTCCAGTACCAAATAACTCTATTGATGTTGTAGTTTCTACTAATGTTGTAATTCTTTTTATAAAAGATGATAAAAAGTGTCCATTATATTGATCATATTTATCATATTTTCCATATATATTACATGGTATAATATAACATCAATTTTTATTATACTCTTTGTTATATGATTCAATATGAGTAATTAATCCTCTCTTTGACATTGCATATGCAAAATGATCTCAAGTAGGAGGTCCATTAAATATATCCTCTTCTGTCATTGGATACTTATCAACTTTATCTGGATATGAGCATGTACTACCCATTGCTATTAATTTAGCATTATATTCATGACACATCTTAACAACATTCATATTAATACATGTGTTCTCTTCATAAAACTCCACAGGTTCTAGTGAGTTTGTAATAATTCCGCCTACTTTAGCTGCTAAATGTATTACTATATCAGGTTTAAATATTTTGAAGCAAGCTCGTGTTTGTGTTGTACTTTGTAAATCACAATCAACACTTGATAAGTATTTTACTTTATTAAAAACATCATAACCTCAACGCTCTGCTTCATCTTTCATATATTGACCAACCATTCCAGATCCACCAGTGATTAATATTCTTTTACGTTTTCTTTCTTTCATTTTTTTTATAATCCTTCTTTTATTGCATAAGCTTTTCACTCATTAAATTTTTGTTGTAATGTTGATTCAAATACTTCTCTTTGATCAGGAATATTCTTTCTACAAATTAATTCTCGATACGGCATTGTTAGTGTATTATTATGTACGTTCTCTCCATCAAATAAATATCGTTGTGAAATTATTTGATTTTCTATAACATATTGTTTAAGCGGAAATCCTTTACGTATTAGATCATTACCAAGTATTATACAATATAAGTCTCAAGAGCCATATCCGTGTCAATCATCAGGTACAGGAAATAATTGTTCTGCAAAGCCTTTACTGTAATAATCCATTCATCCAGCAAACTTAATTGTTGGCAAAAGTATAAGTCTTCCTCAATTTTGATTCTGTGATATATCATTATTAATATCATATATATTAATATTTTGATATTGCATATTTTTAAAATTCATATCTTTATATCTACTATTAAGTAGTACGTCTCATGTGTTGTCTCATAGTTTAGGAGTCTGTGCTGCAACAACGAAATATTTTTCTTTAATCATTTTGGCAGCTTGAAAATATAAAGGAATTAGTGTTTCACTGAAATATATATCTGGGCAATATTGAATATAACCATCAACGTTATCTTCTTTTATTGACTCTCTTTGAGAGTCAAGATGTCCGTAAAGAGCATCTCCTAAAAATACTTTTAGCTGATAGCTTATTTTTGAAGTATTTCCAATAATATGTGACAATCTTTGAAACTTGTCTTTTAAAAGATCTATAGAAATTTCAGATTTATACCAATCAACTATATAACTTGATAAATTTAATGTAAGTGCTACAATTAGCTTATCACCATCTTGTAGCATATAGCTTGATTTTTTTATTGTATTAACATTAAGTATTGCTAAATCTAAATCTCAAGGCATGTAGTGACATATTGCTTTAATTACCATTTTTAAACGCCTTCAATACTCTTTTAATATGCTGAAAAGTGTTGCTGTCATATTGAGGACTTGCACCAACAAAAAATACCCTATCTAGCACTTCATTTGCTATTGGATAATCATTATAATTTCCTAGATGTTTAAATCCTGGATGTATTAATATGTTTCCAGCAAAATAATTTCTCGTTTGAATGTCATTATTTTCTAAATGTTGAACTAACTTAGTTTTTATTTCATTATTATCACATATAACAGGAGTACCAAACCAACTTATGTACGCTTCTCTGTTCTCTTCAGGTATTCTCACTCCATAAATATTATCAGTAAATAATCTTCCTATTATAAATTTCGCAATTCTTCTCTTTATAAAAAAATCATCAACCTTTTTGAGTTGCTCAATACCTATCGCTCCTTGCAAATTGAGCGGCTTAAGATTATATCCAATATTAGAAAACACATAACGATGGTCAACTATCTTATCGTATCCATCTAGTCATTTTGAAAACCTTTTACCACACGAACCGTCTTTACCTAAATTTTCTTCACCAATGCATGTACAAGCTCTACCTCAATTAATTAGACTTCTTGCTATTTTAATTAGTTCTTGATTGTTTGTTGTTATTGCTCCACCTTCTCCTGTTGTAATATGATGAGCTGGATAAAATGAATATGAACTAGCAATTGCATAATCTGATAAATATTTATCGTCTCATCTACTACCTAACGAATCGCAGTTGTCTAATATAATATGTAGATTATATTCTGTTGCTATTTTTGTTATTTCATCCATGTTTGGAGGATTACCGAGAACTGGTGATATAACTATTGCTTTTGTATTTTTGTTTATCTTTTTTTCAATAAGTGATATGTCAAAATTAAGAGTGTCCATTTCAATATCAATAAAAACTGGCTTAAGATTATTTTGAATTATTGGAGCTAATGTAGTTGGAAATCCCACAACTGATAGAATTATTTCGCTATTATTATCTCATTTAAAAAGTATTTTTAATGCGTTAATTAATACCAGATTTGCTGAGCTTCCAGAATTTAACATAATTGAGTATTTCTGATTATACTTTTTAGCTAACATATGCTCAAATTGATTTACTGCAGCTCCAGCAGAAAGTCATTTACTAGTCAGAATACTTTCAATCATTGCAACTGTTTCTTCTTCTCCAAATACAGGGCCTGAGTAGTATACCTTCTTTGGGTCTTTGTCGTTATGGCAAAAATTATTAATTCCATATATTTCTTTAAAGTTACTTACAAATTGTTCTATTGCTTCTTTTCTCTTCACTTATCTCTACCTTGTAAACGTTATACGCCCTTTCATTATTTGATTATAAAACTTGTTTTGATCTTCTTGCTTCTTTATATCTTTTCTATGATATAGACAATATTCCGGTTGTCCTGGAAGTAGTGCAAACTGCTCGTGACCTATTATTCGTTCATGTACTGGATTTACCCAAAATATTCTTTCATTATCTCTTTTATATATTCTACTCTGATGATCTGGAAAATTTATCCACCCGTACTCATTTACTTTCCATCCCCACTTCTTAATATGATCATCTGTAATATTACTAACAGTATTTATGCGAGGTATATAATATAACTCTACAGTGGGGTTTTCATTAATTATTCCTTTAATACTATTAAGTAAAGCACAATTAGGAGTTTCATCAGCGTCTATTTGAAAGATGAAGTCTTTCGTGCAACATTGATTTAGAAAATTTTTGTGTGCTGCAAAATCATTATTTAACTTGTGTGAAAATCCTTGTACCATTCCCTTGCCAAACTGATATTGATAATTTCTACAAACTTCTATAACTTCTTGTGTTGTATTTTCTTCATCATGAAGAATAACTATCTCATCATTTATATCAATTTTTTCTAATAGCTTATCAAGTAATTCAGCTAATTGTTCAGCTTCGTTACAAACGGTAATCGCGTAGCTAATACTTATCATAAACTCCTCCTAAGCTTTTTTATTAAAATATACTCATTGGTCCGTCAAAGTTGATGCCATCAATATGAGTTGGCTCATCTGAAGTTGATGAAAATGTATAAGTTGAATCACTTCCATCACAAGATATTGACGTTATTTGATCTAGATAATCTGGATTCCACAAGGATTCTCTCCAGAATGGGATACCAGGCTTATCTCAAAAATTAGGAAATGTATAGCTATAATGATAATGTATATGCGTTTCTGTATTTTTAAGATTTTTTGTCTTAATCAATTCTACAGCAGCTTCCAAAGCGATTCTAAATGCATTATAATCATCAGCTTCAATTGCTATAATGTGTTCTCTTCCATCTTTTTCTGTATAATATAACTTTACTTTCATAATTAATATCTTCCACGTCGTATGCGGTCAATAGCTTCACGGGTATATAGATCAATATTTGGTTTTGAATCTCCAACAGTACAAGTAACTGTAACCTTAGGTCGTTCGCGTATTGTGTAATCTGAATTTTTAAGGTGTTCAATATTACTTAACTTAATAGTTTCTAAAATCTCATGATCAAATCCATAAAAATGATAAGTTTCTTCTGTTAGTGTTGTCTCTATAACTTTTATTGGTCTAGGTTGCCACATGTTTAATGAGAATTCAATAGTATTAATACTGCTTTTTACTATTTCATCAATCTTTTCAGTAGTATCAGCTTCTGCGATAATAGTATATACCTCTTCGTTTGCTGCAACATATTCAATTTCTACTTTCATTTAATTCTCTTTTTATAACTTTATATACATATCAAATGCAGCATCATTATATGGTTGATACAACTCTTTAAATTTTCATTTACTTATGAAGTATATGTATCCGTTTTCATCAATTATTTTTCAATCGCCTGGCAAGCCTACAAACTTCTCACCGTTTTTATCAATAATCTCTTCCATTTCATCAAGCTGTGTTGCTTTAACAAATCTTTTCTTGGTTAAAAAGATCCCCATTTTTTCTATTGTATTAATCATAATATAAGCTTTCCTTTAAAAATAGTAATTTATTTCTTAATCTTTTTTGAAGTTCTTAGATCCATATCTTTAAACCTATAATCAATAATATTAACATTAGATATTCCGCGAGTATTATATGTACGATATGCGTTTTCATCTATTCTTCTCATATAAGGCTTTATTTTTTGTTTGTAAAATCTTTCTGGGTTTCCAATATCTGCCTTTGTTCCTAATCGTAAGAATTTAACTTTTTTTGCTATTTTTTGTCCAACACTAAGTTTAACCATTTTAGCTAATTGTATTAATTCTGCTTCAGTTAGCACACGTAATGCAATCGCATGACAATGATTCTTTCATCTTGGATTTAAAATAAGTACTAAGGGGCGAGGCTCATGTACGTCCTTACCCCTATAATTAAATCTTGCAATCATACCGGGAGTCAGCTTACCAAGTGTAGTTTTTATTTTCTTTTCAATATTTTTTTCATGTTGTCTAGAAAAGTCTTTAGTGCTGGTTTTCTTCTTCTTTTTTTTCTTTGCAAAATTTGATGACATAGTTTAATTTTACTCTTCTAGTCCAACAGCTCTAAGTGCTTTATAGAAGTCTGTCTTATCAAATTGTTGAGCTTTATCGATATCATATCTATGTTCGTAATAGCCTATAGTTTCTCCGTCCACTTTTATTGGATAGTTTTCTTTTTCTTCTTCCGGAATAAATATAGTTGGTCAATATGTTCAATGTCAATCTTTTTCATCAGGCTCTGGAAATACATAGCCGTTGTCGGTTTGTACTATTGCAAGAAACCAATAGATTTCTCTTTCTTTATCATAGAATTCTAGATTCTTTACCATAGTAGGAAGTCTACTAATTGCATTTGTGTAATAAATACTGTCATGTTTAAATTCACTATTGGAAACATAACCACAGTTCTTACATAAATATCCGTTCATTTTTGTTCCATCTGGTAATTCTGGGAATTCTTCTTCGAAACAGTTCATTGAACTACATCTCGGACATTGAATTCTTTTTACTGTTGAAGGAAACTCTTCCATTTCTTCATAGTTATCAAGCTGTGCTTGAATGTTTGCTGGAGTCACATCTTCATTTTCATATAATTCATCGAGCTGGATATCTTTTGAGCTATCCTCAATATCATCTCGTTTTTCTACAAATTTGAGACCGTCCTCTGCTGATGATTCAAATTCTTTAATTTCTACGTTGAACTTTCTGTCTTTAAATATTTTCTCTAACTGCTCTTTCGTCTGTTGTTTTTGCATTTTCTTTTTTAATTCTCTTTTTTTAATTTTGTAATACTTTATCAACAATTCCATACTTGAGACAAAGTGTTGCGTTTAATAATCTCTCCTCTTTCAATAATTCAGAAATGGCATCTTTCGAAATATCCATAATTTCTGAGTAATAATTTAATACTCTAGCAAATTCTAAATCAGCATTTTCTTTTTCAATTGCAAAATCAGAAGCTTTTCCAATGAACCCACCAAAAGGTTCATGAATTAGCGCAACTGATTTTTTATACATATATCTCTTATGTCCAGCCATACTAATTATTGTTCCACCAGATGCTGCATATCCGTCAATATATGTATGAATATTTATCGAGTTACTTTTAATTATATTTGCGCTACTAAATGCAGCAGAGACTAGTCCACCTGGACAAAAAATATGTAAGTCAATGTGGTCAGTATAATTTTCTAGATTTGTTTGTGTTTTGTTTGTCTTTTCAACATAATTTGTTACCTCACATATAGCTGCATTAAGCTCTAATGAACTTTCATAGTCTAAACGTTCAGCATAAAAAAATATTACATTTGGTTCAACTACTTTAATTATTTTACTATTTAAATCACTAAGACTTCTACTAGTCTTCTCTTCTTCTTTTTTCATTTACTCGACCTTCTTTAATTTTGGTAATGCTAATTGAATTTCTTTTGGAAATACAGGTAGATACTTTTCAAATATTTCAAATAGCTTATCTGCCATAGCATCCAATGTATAATGCTTATTAATTATATCAGCTTGCTTGACAGCTTTCTTTTTGTGTTTTCCATAATTCTTATATACATCTAATAATGCTTCTTTTACTTTCGCATAGTTTGCATAAAATCATTGACTATTTTCAAGTATCATACCTTCTCTAGCTGCAGACTTATGTACATTTCTTAATTCACCACTTATTAATACTGAATAATTAGGATGAAGAAAATCTATATGTCCAGATCAGTTTGTTGCAATAATTGGCTTACCACAAGCGGCAAATTCAGCTAATGGTCTTCCATATCCCTCTCCGTGCGTTAATGATATCATAGCTTTAATTTTTGGATGATTGTATAGTCCATTAATATCCTTGTCTGACATATCACCATGAATAAGATATATATTTGGCATAGTATCATCATGCCTTATTTGCTTTATCTTTTCCATTATATTTTCTCTATCAATAATTGAAAATGTCGCACCACTAGTCTTTAGGACTAATGCTGGCTTTACTTGTTTGTTTTTAAATGTATTGATAAACGTTTCTATTAATCCACCAATATCTTTTCTATCATGAGTAAATGCTCCGTCTAATCAATGCCCTACAAATAAGAATGCAAATGACTCTTCAACTTGATCCATACAATCAGCGACCTCTTTAGAAATCATATCCGTTTTATGAAACATTTCCGTATCTACACCTTCAAATAAAACTTCAATAGACTTTTCAGATTTTAATTGTCCGATGACTTCATTATTACCTTTGTTTCTCTTGCTGTAATTAGACTTTTCAAATACGTCTTTAGCATGCTTAGATGGTACAATATTTAAATTCATTCTATTTATACCTTCTAATCATGAATGATGACATAATGTCGTCTCTATCCCGGCTGTAATACCAATATTAAATTTTCCTATTGGATTAAATTCAGGAGGTATTAGTACTGGAATATATATTTCTGGTTTTCGCGGTAATTTCCCGTCATGTAATAATCTATTTATTAAATCATCGTCTCTTCACTTCATTAAATAGTTTCTTGGGGTGTTTCCTCATGGACAGTCAAATAATCTAATATCTCAATCGGGGTATTTTTTAATTATTGCTCTTGCAATATCTCTTGCATGTGCTCCGTAACCAGAAACTGTGTTAAATGGTCCATGAAGTAAGCAAAATGTTTTGTCTTTCTCTTTTTCTTCTTTTTTCTTAGTAACTGATGTATTCATTATTTTTTTCCTTATCATATATTATTGCTGCAGTTGTTGTAATTATCATTCCTGCAATACTTACTGCATTTGTTAAAGCGCTCTTAACTACTTTCACTGGATCAATAATACCGTGTTCAAATGCGTTGACTATTTTTCCATCATTAGCATTAAATGTTACGTTTGGAGTATCTTCATTAAAAATCTTAATTAATATTTCATTTTCATCGCCACCGTAATTTTGAATTATTGTTTGTAGTGGACTTTGTAATGATTTCTGCAATATTGCTTTAGCGACACTTGTCTCATCACTTCAATTTTTATCTCACTCTCTTCCTAATATTAATGATGTTTTATAAAAGGACATTCCTCCACCTGTAATTATTCCCTCTTCTATAGCACATTTAGTAGCTCTAATTGCATCATCAATTCTCATTTTTTTTTCAATTAATTCAGCATCAGTACTAGCTCCAACTTTTAATACTGCAACGTTTGCTGATAAGTTAGCTAATCTAATATTTAATATTTCTTTGTCTCTAAGTGCAAGTTTATTATCTTCATCTTTAAGCTGATGTTTTAATCCTTCTTTATAAGCTTCTAACCCTGTACCTTTACCTTCTTGAATAACACAGCTCGATCCGGCAGTAACTCTCTTTGCTACACCGAGAAATTTATTCTCAAAATTATCTAATGTGTGAGGTCCATATTTACTGCTCAAAATTGTTGCACCTGTAAATTTGGCTATATCCTCAAGCGCTTTTCTACGCTCGTCACCAAAATGAGGAGCTTCTATTGCACAAACTTTTAAGTTACCTTTAACTGCATTAACAACTAGTCCACTAAGAGCTTCGCCTTCAATATTTTCAGCTATAATCAATATAGGTTTATTACTTTTAGTTGCAGCTTGAAGAGCTGGTAATAGTTTACTTAGTTGATATACTTTATCATCTATAATTAATATATATGTTTCTTCGTTAAAATCGGTATTTCCTTTTTGTTGATTGTTGATGAAATATGGTGATATAATTGGCTTTTTAATTTCCATTCCAACTACTTTAATGACTTCTGTAAGTCCTGTTTGAGATTCCTCTACGTTAATTATTCCATCATTACCAACCAGCTCAATTGCTTCAGCTATAATGTTTCCTATACTCTCATCATTGTTTGCTGATATTGTAGCTATATGTCTTACTTCATCAATTGTTTTTAGCTCAAATGATTGCTTGTCAATATATCCTAATGCAATTTCTAATCAATAATCAAGATCTCTTTTTAGCTTATTAACATTAAGATTTGGATACTCTTCCATTGCAGTTCTTGTATTCATTATAATTGCATTAGCCAAAACAATAGCAGTACTTGTTCCATCACCAGCATCAGACTCAGTTTTTAATGCTGCTTGTTTCAAGAGCTGTACTGCTGCATTTTCATAATCATTATCAAGACAGATACTCTTTGCTATGGTAGCTCCATCGTTTGTAATGAAAGGGATATTATTCTTCTTATTATTTATAATTACATTTTTTCCCCTAGGACCGAGTGTTGATGCAATTATTGTTGCGAGCTTTTCAATTCCTGATTGTAATTCTTTTGTCAAATCAGGCCCATAAAGTACTTTTGTTATATTTGTTGAATTGTTTCTATAGTTCATTTTTTAAAACCTATAATCACTTTTTAATTGTTTCATCTCATATTCCAGCAAGTGTATTATCATCTTTCTCATTGCTTTCTATTTTAAAAATATCAAAATGCTTTCTACCTTTGAAACTATATACACATTTGGAAATATCTTTCGTCATTTTTTCACACATAATGGGAGATGATAGATTATTTAATATTCACTTACGTCCTTTCACTGCTCTATCATTCATATTCTTTTTAGATAAGCTAAACGCTTCATACATCTTTTCTGTAATATCATTAATGCTTGCTCTATCATCATAGATATATGGAGTTGGCGGAGAGCCTATCAGATTTTGTTGAGGTCAAACTACAAATGCTCATGGACCATGAATTCTATGTACTCCACAAGAGTTACTCGGAAAATCTTCTGTAAATTCTACTGGTGAATGATCATCATTGACCATTCTTAATTGATCTTGAAGCCCACCGGTACAATTAACTAATATCGGAGTACCTGCCATTATAGATTCTGCAGAAGCTAATCCAAATCCTTCAGCTGAAGAGACATTAATTGTTAAATCTGACATGTTATATAAATAGTTCATTTGACTAGGTGATATTTTACTTGGTATAAACTTTACATTAATCTCGGGCATTAGGTCTCTATATACTGCATGAAGATTTGTACCTCCATCATCACTAATATCTGTACGCATTAGTAGCAAAGGCTTTTTCTTATTACCTACCTTCTCACTAAAGGATTGAAATGCAGTCATAATATCAGCTGTACGTTTTCTACCGAGGTTTCTATTATTATAAAGAATAATGAAATCATATTCTTCTCTATTTAGAACTGTATTTTTAAAATTGGAATACTCAACATCATTCTCTTTATTTTCAATAGGAAAGAAAACATTAGGATTTATGCCATGCGGCACATATGTAACCTCAATATTTTCTTTTTTTGCATAACCTTTTAATACAACATCATGTATATTTTTTGATTGTTTAGAAATACTCATTATTAAATCACAACTTCTATAAAAATCTCTATTTCATTTTGGGTATGGTAGATTGTCTCACAAAGCTCAATACATTATTGGAATTGATTGTCTAATTTCATTTTCCATTTGATATAGCCAACCTCAGAATCTTGGATCTGTAAAATGTAATAATCCGTTAACTTGAGGTTCATTTGCTAATACCATCCTTAATACGTTTGGATTACCATATCCGTTTACTGGATATAATTTAAATTGAGCATCCGGTACGCCAGTTGCATCTACTGTTGATTGCGAAAGCTCTACTATTTTACCTATATCTGGATTTTTAATTGCTCCAGCTATTTGAACTCAATTAAAATAGTGACAGGTGCCCAAAACAATTTCTCTTGACATAGTCCCGACGCCGGAATGCATTCTAGCATCGTCACTAAGCAAGAGAATTGTTTTTCTTTCTTCTAATGGCAATACCGGATATCCGTTTCTAATATCTCCAATTGCTCATTTTTTTTGACTCTTTACGTTCTTGTCCTCTTCATTAATCATTCTTTTTTTAAAATTAATAACCTTGTGTGTTATTCTGTTTCCTTTTTTAATGTAACTTCAGCATAATGCTTTTCGTTGGCGGATATAACTCGAACATCAGTAGCATTATGATATATTCCTTCATATACCTTTACAATTGCTTCAACAATTGAATCTGCTTCCATTAAATGTTTACTTGTTATTTCCTTTTCTTTGACTCCACCTTTAGGCAGATCAATTTCAATTGTTTCTACAACTTTAATTTCGTAATACCTTTTCATTCAACTCTCCTGTTTCTATTTCTCTTCTTCTACTACTATTGATTGTTCAGTCTTTGTCCAAAAAACTTTTTTCCACTCATTATGTTGACTTACACTAAGTCCTTTTTCAAAAATGTAACGACCTTTGATGTTTCTAGCTAAATAACTACCGTGACTTTCTGCCACTTTGAACTCTTCAAATATGTCTAAGGTTACACCCTTATATACATAAAACGAGCTCCCTGACTTAAATTGTACTATCAACTGTTCTTCATCCGGTAAGTACAAAACCGCATGAATTTGATTACTGTTTTCACAAATTAAATGCATCATACACACTACTCCTTAATATATTTTATTATTTTATTATGCTTTTTAGCAAGATTTATTTTTTTTTGATTTGCTTCATTTATTATATAATTACCGTTTGATTGTCCTAAGCAAAATATTAACATTGTTGCCCATTTAATAGCAAAAGAATCTCTTATTACAAAATTGCGTTTATGATATTTTTTATTGAATAGATGTGCTGGCATTATTTCATACATTTTTTGTTCACAATGGTATGGGTTAAATTCTCCATAATTGACATTAAATTCTAAAGCGTATTTTCTTACAAACTTCTCAACACCATAATCACTTGCAAACGTAGCAATGACGACTTCATCTTTATTATATCTCTTTGATAATTCAAAGATGAAGTCCTTTATTAAATTATTACTTTGGAATATCGAGTTCCCTGTTATTAGTATTTTTACCATTCTTCAATTATATCATCCGCTTTATCAGCTAAACAAAATTCAAATTCAAGAAAATGTCGAATCTCGTCAAGCTTATTATCTTTATCTTCTGTAAACTTACGATATGCTTCCATGTCTAATTCACTAGGCTTTTTAATTGCTTCATAATCAGCCATCATAGAAAATTTAGCATGCTCTTCAATCATTTCAAGTATTTGTTTAATTTTACTTACCATTGTTTACACTCTTTAATTCGCTTTGTAGCAATTATATTTCATTTAGTAGCTGTTTCAATTATTTTTTGAATCTCATCAAATTTTCTGTTTTTAATTACAAGTTCATCATATACTGCACTTGAATCAACATGCTTATTTCCCGCTATTGTTGCTAGCCTATCACAAGCTTCTCCATATTCCTTAACTAATTTAAGTAGACTGTCCATTGTCACCTTCTTGTACTATTTGAGTAACTATATTATATTTTTCTTCAGCGTCATGTCTAAATTCTCTTAATCTTTCTCGAAAAGTTACTTTTTTCATATCTCCAGTATGTTGAAATTCTATCATATCCATCATTGCGTAACCGTAGTTTTTTACTGCTTTGAGTAGTTTTTCGTTATAGTCCATTAACTTATCCTAATACTCTAATAAGAGGTTGATCTTCATCATTCCCATAATAGTTATCATTGGCGCTAGAAGGAGCTACTCCGAATTCACGTACTACACCTTCAAATAGCGGAAAAGAAACCTCATCCATTGGAACTAAAACATGATCGCCAAGTGATATCTCAAATGGAATTTCTGCTTCGAGATTGCGACGAATTTCATCAAATTTATAATATGGTTTTAGGTATTGATGAGCTAAAACACTAGCTTTAATATTACTTCTACTCTTAGATTCCATTTGAGTTACTTTGCTACAAGCTTCTCCGTATTCTCTAACTAGTTCCATAATTTTATTAATCTTTTCCATTTTAATAACCTCCAAGTTATTCTTAAATTTACTTATATATAATATAATAAAATTACAAAAAATAGTAACTTAAATAATTATATTTTTTTCTCATATTTTTCTACAATTAATGCTATTAATTCTAAATCAGCACGCTGTTCTGGTAACATATCTTCGTCTAGATCCATATAATAATCCATTTGCTTACATAATCTATCGTAATCTTCTTCTGACTTAATGATATAGTTATTCTCAACATAAAGCATGCATATTGCTTTGATTGTACTCAATATTTCAATAGTACGATTAACTACCGGAGCACTATGTTGTGCTACATCATAAATCATATCATCAATCATTGTCTCTACTTCAAATAAGCCTTGAAATATTTTTTCATTAAAAATATCTTTTATTGTTGTTTTCATCTCTAATTAACTCTTATTAAGATAATCAGCAAATACAATAATAGCTACTTCAGTATTTCTGCAATAATGCCTTTTAATATCTCCTACTCCAATTAAAGAATTAATATATGCATTAAAATTATCTCTACTTATCTGTGATTTACAATTCTCCCATACAAATTCTATATTTACTAGGTCATCGCCAGTGTCAGCGGTTGCTTGTTGAATCGCCTCTTCAACTATTAATATTACGCGCTTTTCCATTTTTTAATCTCTCCTAAAACTAATTAAAAAGTTTACATTCAGTGATTTACATTTTTTTATAAATTCTTCTTTCGTATATAGCATACAACTATTGATATAAGTATCAACATGTATCCATTTGATAAGTTGTTTTCCGTGAAGATCTATAGTTCTTGCAACTACGGTTTCTTCTCCAGCGACACATCCGTTAGGTTTGTATACAAGAATAGAGCCGATTATTTCACCACTCTCCATCAACTCATCCCAGTCAAATGGATAATGTTGCATTTTATTATCTAACCATCTCCTATTAACTGTTATCGGTATCATTTTTAACTCCTATTATTTATCTTTACAATAAAATATATTTTTAACTCTTCACACTTTTTAACGAACTCGGACTTTGATAGAATATAATATTGTTCATGAAAAAGGTTAGTCCATTTTGCTGTCCAATTTTCTCTTACTTCAACTAAAATGAGATCGTGATCGACAATTCTTAAACGTGATAAATCATATACTGGCTCTAAACCAATTAGTTTACCAGCTTGATTTAAGTGATTCCAATCAATTTTATAATTGTGTGCATCTTCAACTAGCACTTCAAGTTTTGCATTAATTTCTATCATAGTTCTAATCCCACTCGTGATTCTTAATAATCCTTTTCATTTTTCCAACAGTTGATACCACACTACGAACTCTTTCACTTATCTTATAGTCTTTAAATTTACCATAACCTATCATAATTGCTCTAGTATTATAAAGTGAAAGCCAATCTTCATTTCTATAAGCAAAATATTCAAGAGTATAGTGTACACATTGTATTATCAATGAAACATTATTAACTTCATATGTAAGAGCTTCGCTTTGATCTATACTTAAACGAGATCCAGTTGCTTGCTCAAATATCGCTATTACCTTTTCTCTTTCCATTATTCGTTTTCTTTCTTCTTTATTCATCCATCCTCCGTTCATTAAGAAAAGCATTTGCTTTTTCAATTACTTTTGTAACATTTTTTATTCGCCTTCCACGTTCTATAACTCCACCTAATAATCTTTGCTTAATATCTTCGTCATAATAAAAAATAATTCCGTCATTTTTAGAATCATATTCAAAAACATTGCCACAAGAATCAATTCTTAAAATGAGATTCCACACATAAACTTCGGCGTCGCGTCCGATGCTATGTACGAATCTATTATCCATTACAAGCTTAAGAATTTCTACAGCTAATTCGTGCTCTCTTTTTTAGTCATCTATTCTCCTCAAGATACGTTCAATATCAATAATTAATGCTAACCTATGGGTACAACTTTTTAAATGCTTGAGTTTTGGATACTTTTCTGTAATTTTATTAAGCATTTTAATCTCTTCAACAGATGGATCATATTTTTTTAACTCTTCTAAAAGTTCTAATAAATCTTTTTTCATTTTTAATAAACCTCCATTTATTAATTTCTACATATATAATATAATATAATTACAAAAAATAGTAACAACTTTGTTGTATAAACTAATTTATAAAGTTTTATATTCTTCTCAGTTATTTGCTATCCAGTGATAGTTTTCTCTATCTTTTATATTATCAATATATGAAGGATCAGTTTTTCTAAACTCATCTATATCTACATCGGATGGTGCTTTGTTTAAAATACAGACTAGTCTAGCGTCTTTCATCAAAGCCATCATCATACAAACATCCCACGGTGTAAGTTTATCAAGCGAATCTAAATCAAAATCTAAATATGCATTTCAAAAGTGAGCTATGTTTTCAATTGCATCACCATACTCAGCTTTTCTTTTTTTAATTATTTCTTTGTCTACCATCTTACTTTTCCTTCTTTAGTCGTCATTGATCGCAATGCTTAGTTCCTTTAAACTCACAATACTTACAACTATCAACTGATTTTTGTTTTGGATATTTATTTGCATCATTAATATATTTACCATTTTCAGTAAATATATTCTCTATAGCATCTTTACATATTGCTAAATACTTTTGTATTGTTCTCTCAGAACTCGGTGGTATAAATTTTTGCATGCGAGGAATTGTCCAATCGCAATTTTCATCATATACTTTTCTTTTTAGTATTAAGAATTCAGTGTCTATCATATCAAGCGGAATATTATGCTTAGCACTATAAAAATATTTATATAAATTAAGCTGCATTCTTACTTTAACATCCTTTCTCTTTTTATCATTCCAACCACTATATGAAGTCTTTAAATCAATTAAATTTATTCGTCCTGTTAATTTATCCTTGATTACTACATCAATGAATCCCTTAAACTTTATGCCATTAATAGTTGGTATGTATAACTCCTCTTCAATACTGAGTAACTCATGCTTTCTAGTATTAAAATATTTACCTCTCTTCTTAAGAAAGAAATTTATAATTTCTATACCATCATAATATATATCTCGAAAATCATCTGACATAATTAATGCTTTACCACTATCTTTAATTTTCTTTTCTTCTTTTATACACTCTTTGATCATAGATTTCTTTAACAACGTCGGTAAATCTATTGTATTAGCTTTTTTTACAGATTCCCCAAACATTACACGTAAATATTCTTGAATAGTTTTATGCATTGCTGTTCCAAATACTGTAAATATTGATCCAGAACCCGTGCCTAGCTTTTTTACTTTCTGTAAGTAATAATGATATGGACAACCCATATATGTGGTTACTTGAGAATTAGAAATATGTAAGTATTTTCTATCGTCATCTATCTCTTCAGTTATTAAATTAATCTTTTCCATTTTTATCTACCTGTTCTTTTACTTCTATAAATTTTTGTAGTGGTACCAAATCTAAAAGATTCTTCCAGCTTCCACTCTCTGTATAGTAAAACATCAATATTGTATCACTATAATCTTCATTCTTTAAATTTAATTGCCATTGCTCTTCAATATGCTTCATTTTGCTATCAAACAAATTACACCATATAAACTTACCACTAATAGTTCTCAATTTAAGACTTAGAAACTCTTTTTTTGTTTTAGTTTGTTTAATTTTAATAGAATCAATACCAGCTAAAACTTCTAAGTAAATTTCTTCACCACGTGCATATTTTCTTACATCGTCTCGTACCATAGCATCTACTTGATTAGCTAAAGCTTGATATGGAAATGAAGTTAATGAGGTTCCAATCATACTCATTTCAGCTTTGAAGAAAAACAAATCTTCTGATGCATTGAAATTATATAGTTTAGATAAAAAATTACTTCGATTAATTTCAGGAGGCTTCTCACCTTTCTTAAGTTTAACTATAGACTTCATATATTTGATTAATAATTTAGCACGATCAGGCTCTATAGTATTAAAGAATCCAATTTTAATTAGCTTTTCCACAATTCCTTTATTAATTACCCGCTTAGAATAATCTTTTGATGTGAGAAACTCTTGGAAATTGTCATAGTGAATATTTGCAATATTGTTTAACTCTTCAGATGCTCTAACGCCAATTCCTTTAATTTGATTAATACCTAAAATAATAACTTTATTATTAATATTAGTTGATTCGCGATAAATATTATTAATCTGCGGAGGGATAATTTGAATCTCTAATCCTAATTGTTCAATTTGCTCTTTAACAATTGGCAAGAACTCTATAGGATCTTCATGACGCAGCATTGCAGTATACCATTCTATTGGATAATATTGTGATAAGTAAGCGCACATAAAGGCGTTATGTGCATAACTAACAGCATGTGCTTTAACGAATGAATATTTTGAGAATTGCTTCATTTTTTCCCATAGTAACTCTAACGATTTATTTGAAATTCCTTTTTTTGCTCCATTTTCAATGAAAGAATCGTAAAATTTCTTTTGCCATTCAGCAAATTTCTTTGGATTACTTTCTCTCATTGGATTCCCCTTAGATAAGAAATTACGGAAATTATTTAAATCAATAATACTATAATCTCCTATAGCTTTTCCTATATGCATTAATTGCTCTTGATATAGAATATGATAGCTAGTATTCTTAATAATAGGCTCTAAGTGAGATAGTAAGTCTTCAGGCCAAAGAGATCTTTCTTTTATCTCTCCATTCTTTACTCCCTTCATAGTTTTATTCATTCCAGCTTGTAATGGACCTGGACGATATAAAGCAATCAATTGGGCAAGCTCTTCAATATTAGAAGGCTTAAGATCGCATATTAATTGTTTCATTCCGCTAGAACTAATTTGAAAAAATCCGTCTGTAAGTGTAGTATTAATTCTATCATATACCATATTATCATCAACATTAACACCTTCAAATTCTAATAATTTATTTACTCTATCTAAATTCCAATCATCATATTTCTCTCTTAATAATTTACCTACATCTTCAAATATACGTAATGTTCTAATGCCTAAGAAATCAAATTTAATTTGACCTACATATTCTAACTCTCTGTAATTACCAGATTCAGAATAGCCAGAGCCATGCGCATATTTATCATTTGCTACAGGTGTCAGAGGAACAATACTTTGTCCCTTAGGAAGAATACAAACTCCTCCTGCATGAATACCTATGTTAGATAGGTTCTTAATTAATAAGTTAAACATATAGTGAAGATTATAGTTAGGAAATTTATTATTAAAATGTTGTTCTAAATCTTCTACTTCAGCTAATTCCATAAACGAATCAACATCATATTGATCAAGATTATATTTGTCAACTAAATCTGAAAAGTAGTATCCAGAAGAAACATAGTCTTTCTTTGGATATGTAATATTAAAAACCTTAAACATATAATTAATTAAATTTTTGAGACCTAACTTACTTTTATTAGCAACAACAGTAACGTCACTATTTGGATAGAGACTTTGAATAATATTTATTAGATCTTCTCTATTTGAGCAATCTACATCAATATCAGGATAATCAATTCTATCTTCACTAATAAATCTTTCAAAAATCAAATTATATTTTATTGGATCTAGATTAGTAATATTTAACAAATAGGAAACCAAACTTGAAGCTGCTGAGCCACGACCTACACCAAATACAATTCCTTGTTTTCTACCCTCTTCAACAATTTCACTTACAGCTAAAAAATAGTCAATAAAATTTTTCTTGCGTAATAATTTTGTTTCATAAGCTAAACGTTCCATATATTGTGTACGCTCTTCCACTGGAATAATACCATCTATTTTTTCATTCCAGCCACTATAAACAAGATCAGAAAACTTTTGTAATTTTTCTTCTTCTGTACTATTATGATATGTGAACACTTGAGGTTGAAATAATTCTATCTCTTCTAATTCATCAAAAATATTAAGCGTTTCATTTATTGCTTCACTCATATCCTCTTCTGTTATTCCAAATTCTTTAATTTCCAATGCTTCAAAAAACTCATCAGAATTTTTTAACCAAACTGAATAATGAAGATGGCCTACTTTAAGAAATTGCTCCAATGTTGTTTTCCAACCCATTGCTACAGCAACCGCTTGATATTTTACATCGTCTTTTTTAATTATATGAGCATCAGAAGTTACAATAGCTTTAAGATCATATTTCTCTTTAAAAATTTTATTAGCACAATTTACTCTAAGTTGCTTATCCGTATCATCTAAGTATACTTGGTATTCAATATAAGTATTTTCTTTACCAAATATTTCCATTATTTTAATGAGATTTTCATGAGCAGCTCTAATATCGTTATTTTTAAGAATAGGCAGATTCCAATATCCACCAACGCAAGCTCCTGAACATTTTACGTTTCCTCTTTCGTCTCTAATTACTTCTTCTAATATATCTAATGTAACTACAGTAACTCGCTTTCCGCTTCTCATTTTAAGTATTTGCCCACGTTGAATAGCTAAATTATTAATTTGAATTATTTGCTCATAACCTCTCTTGTTTACTCCAAATAAAACAAGATGACCTTTTTGATTTTCGCGTGGATTATCAAAATTATATTTATCTTCAAGATATATTTCAACCGAAGGCATATATTTTAAATTATATTTTTTTGCTGCATTAAAAGTTTCCATCATTCCGTTTAGTGTACCGTGTTCAGATAATGATATTGCTTGTACATGTTGCTCTGGATTTTCGCTGATATATTTTGCTCACTGATCTGGAGTACCTACTCCATCATGTATTGAAAATGTACTATGATTATGTATGTTAAATATTTGTTTCATTATTAATTGTTCCTTTTTAAAAAATATAACTTCTTTATCCTCGAGTATTAACTGAGTATTATTCATTAAGTGAGTCACATATCGAACCTCTGCTCTATCTCATTTTCGCATTTCAGTAATTCCAGATACTTGATCTGGTTCGTATCAATTGTGAAATCTCTTATCCTTTGCTCAATTAATAGTTCTTTTCATGATCTCTGCTTCAATTTTTAATGCTTGATCTTCATTTTCAACAGTAATTGTCTTTATAATTTTAGTTATTGGAAATGTTTTTATAATAGGATTGGGCTCATCAGCACCTGCATATCGTAATCGTATAAGAGCATTATCAAATTGAGTAATACCTATTTTATATACACAATAAGGTCAACCTGGAAGTTGACCTCTTTCGAGTCTTGCTAAATATACCTTATACATAAAGTCCTTCAGCGAATAAGTATAGATTTGAAGCTATTATATCTAGCCCTATAGTACTATTAGTACTTTTAACTTTTTTCAAAAAAAGCGCTTGCTTACCTTTGTATGCGAAGTCATTTATGATTTTAATAACCATTGTGCGCTTTTTTTCTATATCATGTTCATTATAGATCAACTGCATATCATCTTTTGAAATCTTATTTGCATGTGAACTTACATATTTTAACTTTCTTTCTGCTTTAAAATCCTGCACCTGTGTTCTTTCTCTCATTTTAATAACCTCCAAGTTATATTTTTTTAATCTTACATATATATATAATATAAGCAAATTACAAAAAATAGTAACTACTTTTTTATTTTAATTCTCGCCCTGCTGTCATTATTGCAGTAGCCATTATATCGTCTGAATGAATAGATTCATGATTGTTAACTATAATAGAATAGTCTAATATTCTGTTATCTAATTCTTTATCTAATTCAAAAGCTATATTTCTAACAATGTCTTCTACAAACATTGGACCACCGCCAGTATCTACAAATTTCTTATTCTCATCATAATACCCACCCATATAAGACCTTTCAGTTACATATTTCTCGTCTCCTCTTTTAAGAGTTGATCATGTAGGAGATGATACATTTTCTCTAATAATTTCCATTATATCTTCGATTCACATTGTTCTTCCTTCTATAAATTCAAATGTAACCTCAATTGTAGATTTTTGATTATGTGCTCCAAAGCCAGCATTGTTTATTTTATTAAGTAATACCGGAGGAAATTGAGCATGTTGTATAAGTAAACTCTCAGTCATTGTCAGGTTATTTTTTAATAATGACATTTCTTTGCTACAAGGACATAATGACATCTCAGTAGTTTTAACTGTAATGTAGTTGAATAATTTATCATCTTTTAGTTTACTCTCAAATGTAATATTGACCGGCTCTATTGACGATACCTTTTCAATTGGAGATAATGTATCATATAAATATTCAAAATTTGCCTTAATATAAATATCAGTTGCTCCATGAGCCTCTTGAAGCGCATATACAAAATCATTTAAATTTGTAAATCCATCTTTATTTCTCTGCAACACTTCATTAATTGCTCTGCTAATGCGAGACATATTTATCCCTTTAACATCTTCTACAAGATTACAGTAGCTTGAAATTGTTGCTATTGTACTGAAGCTTTTTGAATTACCTTTCTGGAATATATGAAAGGGAACTTTGATTCCTCTCACTCCAACTTTCTCTATTGGAAGCTTTTTAAATCCAGTTGTGTTTTGTTGTACGTCGGGTAAACTCATTTAATTCTATACTCCTATTATATCTTTTATTTTTTTCATTCTTTCCTCTACCGTTCCAATAATTGTATGTACATTGGTTACATTATTTCGACCAATATAGTTGTGAAAAACTTCATGAGTCTTTAGTTGAAACTCTTCATCTAAACTCCGGAAACCATCATCAACTATTTTGAACTCTGGTGGAAAGTAAAAGACGTAATCAATCTTTTCCATTTCCCTTTCCCATAGATTATGTATATAGTTAAAAATCCAATATTCAATGTTATCTTCCAATAAGTGAGTGTAAACAAGACAATCCAATATACACCTATCCAGAACTACATTCTTTTTGAATCCGTTAAAATAATGAGCGTTAGCAATCATCAACTGAGTGTCTCCGTTTCCTTGTTCATTAATTTGAATTCCATATTTTTTATGTAAATTTCTGACAATTTCTTCTACAAATTCGTAATTACTAAATTCAGGCAATTTTTTCATTGCCTTCAATATTGTAGATTTTCCAACACTCTGGGCACCGGATAATGCTATTCTCATTTATGTTTCCTTTAATAATTTAACAATATTTTTATTGAAGTATTTGTTTAAATAATAATCAATTTTATCGTCAAATTTAATTTCTTCCTTTACCCAGTTACAGCCAAAAACTGGATTAATTATTTTACTAACTATTGATAATAATATTCTTGAATTAGAACGTGGTATGTATTTTGCCACGTCTATTTTATTATTTTTCAAAAATTTATTAATATATGTATGTGGTTTTATCTCAACATCATTAATATATAAATTATCTTTTTTTGTAAAGACATTAAGAAATTCTACTTTATTTCTCTTATAAAGAATTATAATTTTATTGTCATCTTGTATTTTTAAATGTTTAAAATATGTTGGCTTATTATAATAATTTACAAACCTTCTTAAAAGCCCTATTTGAGTCCCCATACCTGATTTTTCATTAAAAATCATAATAATATTTTTATCATAAAAAACTTTTTGTAAAAAAGTAAAATATCTAATGTCACCAATATAATATACATTTTTTGCAGTTTTAAGAATTGGAGAATGTTTATATGCATTTTCTCTATGTTTGATTATAAAAGTTTCATCGATTAATTTACAATTAGGCGTTATCATATCATAATAACCACACAATGTTGTTGCAGAAACAATCCCTGGACCTGATGGTGTGACGTAGTAGTAATTATTTTTACCCGCGACTAAATTTATAAAATCTTGTCTTGCATTATGAAATGCTCCTTTGTAAAGTTTATGTAACGGCACATCATATTCAAAATGATATTTAACCTTCCCACAGGTCATCATAAATACAGTATCATTATTAAGTAGTTTTATATCATTAATGTTCATTTATACTCCAAATCTTTCTGAATTGTTCAATGTTATATTGTATGTCATTCCATTGTTCTCTATCAACTTTTTTATCAAAGATATCAACCATTTTTATTTTATTCTTTGTAAATAAGCCTTTTTGTTCTTGATATTTAATATTTAGTATACCGTGAATGATAGGGTTTGATGTATCAACGGATTCTATCCAATCAAATTGTTTGTAAAACTTACCTGCTTGAGGTAATACACAACCTAATATGTGATGCTTTATATTTGTATTAATGATACCATCTTCAACCATTTTTTGGATCAAATCCATTCTACCAGTCATTCTACCAAAATCAAGTCCAATATCTCCTTGCATGCAAAAATCATCATACACTTTATCAACAAAATTAAAAGCTATTTTATCAGCATTTCGTTCCATATATTGATAACACTTAACCATTTCTTCATATGTCTTTCCATGGACTACTCCTATTTTATTTCCTGGTAGATCTCCATGATTCTCTATCCAACTCTCAAACTGTGCAATAGTTCCATCACAATCCTCTAAAACGTCTGGAACTATATAATCAGTCGGATTTAATGTGTGAATCCATTGTGAAAACTCTTCTGCATCAAAAGCGGTACCAAGTTCAAATATACTATTATCTAAAATAACGCGTCTTCCTAATTTCAATGACTCTTCAAAAAAATTATAATATTTGCCATTACTATCAAATAGATGAACTAGAGCATAATCATAATCATTATATTTTCTACTCTCTTCTAATAAGCATAACGGTGATTCGTGTGATATTTGCATAAATTTATTTTCCTTCTTTCTTTTAATTATAATAAAATAATGCCCTTTCTTATACTACAATGATAATATAAAAGAAAAGGCAAAAATAGTAAGTTATTTATTATAAAAATTTAGCTATTTAGTCAACCAATCACTCATACAAACTCTCATAATAAGTTACAGCTTTAATTCAATCTTGTAACTCATATAGAGGATCGATTTCATCGTTATCTAAAAACGCCTCTGTACGTTCGACGCAGGTGCCGCATTTTCCACAAGGACTCTCTTCACCACGATAACAGCTCCAAGTTAGCTCATATGGAACATCTAATTCAAATCCCAATTCACATATATCACTCTTACTCATATTTATAAATGGCGCCATTAACTTAACTCTATTATATGTTCCTTCACACGCAGCGGATTTAAACGCATCAATAAATGATTTACGACAATCTGGATAAACTGCGTGATCACCTGCATGATTTCCTAAGAAAATTGAGCCAATGTCATTTGCTTCTGCATATGCTGTTAGTACTGATAAAAGTATTCCATTTCTAAATGGAACTACAGTAGATTTCATATTATCTTTAGCATAATGACCTTCGGGTATCTCATCTGCTCCTGAAGTTAAGCTACTGTTAGAGATCTTATTTAAAAAATCTAATTTAATAATTTCAAACGGTACCCCGAGCTCTTCACATTGTAGTTTTGCAAACCCTAGTTCCTTCTTATGATTTTGTCCATAGTCAAATGCTATAGCTTTCATATCATAGCCGAGATCAATGATAGCGTGATACAATAATGTCGTACTATCCATTCCACCAGATAATGCTATTAGTCCTTTTTTCTTTTCCATTTATTTTTCCTTTTTATCTTTTATAATAACTTCACTATCAATTATTTCATCTGAGCTTCCAAATCCGTTTTCTCCACGAATTGTTTCCACTTCATTAAATTCCTCTTCCGTAATTTCAGTGAATGTAAACCCAGGTACTCTATGTACTTTACATTGTACAATAGCTTTTCCTTTGAGAATAGAAATATCTTCTTTCCCCAAATTATACATTTTTACAGATAAGGGTCCTTTATATCCAGCATCAATAATTCCCGGATGAACTCTCAAATCATATTTGATACCGTGGCCACTTCTGGTTGCAAATTCAATATATCAACCTTCAGGAATTAATACTCTTAATCCGTTTGGTATCATAGCACTTTCGCCTGCGGGAATTACGGTATTTCTAATCGCTATTAAATCAAAGCAAGCACTAGTGCCTTCATAAGCTACACACGGCATAACAGCTCTTTTATCTTCTCTTCAAAATTTAAGTTCTAACTCTCTTCAAATTACTACATTATCTATCATCTACTAACTCCTCAACAATTCCTAAAAACTCAGAGCCTATTAATATAATAACTCCAACTGTAATGCTAAATATAAGCGCTACATATCCGAATCCTCTTAACATTGATTTAGCCATGCTAACATCAAAATGATTTATCTTCATACTATACTCCTCTTTTATCGTTCCATATAGAGACCTGGATTCTTGGACTATAATTCCAGCCATTTTCTAGCGCCCATTTAATTACCTGTTTGTTTTTCAATTGTTGAGATTCTGCAGTTATGCCTTCTGGCATTAAGTATATTTGACTTTTGTTAACTTCATACTCTAGATCATCTAATAAACTTTTTATTTCTTCAATATCTTCTTCTTTATCAACTACAAACTTAAGTATACTATTGTCCCAATAACCACCGTAGGTCTCTAGTACATTTAAATTTATTCTCTTTTCATAAGGTTCACCAGAATTGCTTAGTTTTGGAGATACGTTGTAATAAATAAAATCGTCAAATACTGCCGGCATAATTGTACCATTAGTTTCAATTTCTATATGAAAGTCTACAGGTAACTCTCCAATTAGTTTAGTAATCTCTTCCTTTTGTAAAAGAGGCTCTCCGCCAGTAATTACTATACCGTTTGCAGCTTTCAATCTAATATATTCAACAATTTTATCTACACTAATATTAGCACCTTCATTCCAACTGTAAGTAGAATCGCAAAAGTTGCATTTCAAATTACATTTTGCTAATCTTAAAAATACAACATTCATTCCAACAGATTGAGATTCGCCTTGAATTGAATGAAACATTTCAATATATTTAAACATTAAAATCTCCATATTGACAATATGTCTCTTTCCCAACTGCAGTTTCGTATACTCTTACTACGAACTGTAACATTGGATTTTCGCTTACTAATTCTTTATAAAATTGTATACACAAATTTTCTGCAGTTGCATTTTTTTTATCAAATGGTGGAATTTCATTAATAAATTGATGATCATATTTTTCATGTAATTGTTTTATATTACCGAAATCGAATAATATTCCAACTTCATCTCTCTGGTCTACATTACCTTCAATCCAAATTGATATTTTCCAAGAGTGTCCATGCATATTACTACACTTGCCGTCATATCCTCTTAGCTGATGGCAACTGTCAAGAATTGTCTCTGTATAAAGTCTTAATTTTTTTTGCATTCTTTTTTCCCTAATCTTCTAATGGATTAATACTTCTATTTATATGTCCACAATTGGCACATTTATATACCTGAATTGGGAATATTTTATCTTTTGCTAACTTACTTTGTAGCTTACTTACCTTCACTAAAATAAATGCTGGATATCATACATCATGTTCACACTCTTCACATCCTACAACTTCACCTTGTTTTGCTAATTCTTGAAAATTAGCTGTCGGGTTCTTAAATAAATCGTTTTGTTCCATTCAAAGTCCTTTTTCCTTAGTTTTCTATAATATGTTCAAATTTACTTGCTTTGTCAAGAAATGCTTGACCAGAATATCTACGCCCTTTCTCGTCAATTATTTCATATTCCAAGCGATAAATATTACCTGAGTTTACAATACCTTGAAATATTTGTCATCCCTCTTCGGCTAACATTGTGTTGCCTAAGGTTACGCTTCCTATGATTGCAGGTCGTCTTTTCTCTCCATCAATTACTAAATAATACGTCATTGTTTTTCTTTTTTTTCCTTTTATTTTAAATTAATTTCTTTTACAGTAACTGGAAATACATAATTGCTTATGTTATCATTGTAAATCTCAATACTATCATTTCTACCTAAGTTTTCCAAAATTTTCCAATCATACATTGGTGGCGCGTATGCCATAAGTCTACTATACTGTTTAATAATCCACGGATCAACACCGTCAGTCCATATAATATCTCCTCCATTAATAACGCCCTTATTCATTCTTTTATTCATAATTTACTTTTAAACTAATTGTTATAAAACTTATTCCAAAGTACTATAAATAGCTCAAATGCTCCTAGCGTTAGTAGTGATCCAATTAAAATTGCTAATATCTTTTTAACTATTACTAACCACGTTTCAATTGGTAATGTTATAAAAAATGCTATTAGAAATACTGCAATAGAAAGTGCAGCTAATGATACACAAATGGCTGCAGTCATTGATAAATAAAAATCTACTTTATTTTTCATTCTCTATCTCCTCGTTTTCATTATCTGCTATTGTATTATCTCCATCTTTTATTAAAAAATAGAAAAGTGTTATAAGTCCACCTAATACTAGTACTAATATCCAACCAGTTCTAAATAAATATTCAAGTATGTATAATATAAATCCAACTACTGGTAGACAAAGTAGTGCAATAATTACTACAACTACTATAAATATAGTTGCTCGAATAATAACTGGTATTTTTCTATTTGATATAAACTTATATATTAGATTACCTATCTTTTCCGACATTTACTGTCTCCTTATCTTCTCTATAATAAAAGTATTTAAAATGTGGTGTAAATCCTTCATTTATTTTTTCATTCCAGATGCCTGGAAAAATCTTTGCTTTTTTTAAATAGCCTTGAATATTTTTAGCGCCAACCGGATTCATTGAATGAATAATTATATGTGTGTCAGCTGCCTTAGCTGTATCAAGTCCATTTATATTTTCTGTTTGATACATCCATTTTGCTATATCAATTGCATCCCCGCCTGGTCCTAGATCATGATCAAAGAAAATAATATCATATTTATTTTCGCTAAGATAATCAATTGCTTCTTCGACATTATTTGTGTATGTAAGTTTTTGTTTGAATTTAAAAGCATTCTTAAACTTAATCATTCTCTTTGAATCATCCTCTATGATTAATATTAATCTTTCTCCATCAAGCATAATTTCTCCTTAATAATAATAATATAATACTTTTATTCAAAATAGTAACTAAGTTCCATTAAAAAGTGAATACATTAAATAAAGTGCCCAAGTAATCATAGCCAACACTAAAACGCCTACGATGAATTTAAATAAAAATATAGGAAATGTGAAACCAATTATTACAACAGACGTAATTATAAAAGCTGTTAAGAGTGTATATAATACTGCTCTTTTATTAATATCATGTTTATTTAACTTTTCATTAATAAATGCTAATACGATCATTAATACAATAGATATTTTCTTTAACCAATGCTTAATGATATTCATTTTTATTCTCTTTGTACATTTCATAGAGTCCCTCATATATTTGATATATAAAAAATCCGAAAAACGATACCAATATAGTTTGAGTAGTCCATAAGCACATACAGGCTATAAATATTGTAATTCCAATTAATATAGCAAATACTGCTATTAAAGCTTGTATAGCGGCAGTTTGATTTTCAAACCAATCATCTGCTATTTTTAACCAAGTTTTAAGGTAATCAAGCATTTTTCTCTTCTCCAGATTTTGTTCTCTTATCATTATCTGCTTCTACTTTATAACACCATAACCAGATTCTTATCATAAGAGCTAAGATTGCGATCACTAACAAAGAAACTATTGTCCATTTCGCAATACAGAATATTATGAGTCCTAGTATTATAGTTGCAATAACTGTATCTATCAATGCTCTAAACCTGCTTTTAATTCTGAATACCATTTATACATTATCTTTTACCTCTCTTAATTTTCTTTCCATTTCATCAAAATTCCAATTACATTCTGCTTTCGTATTAAGTAAACCAACCATAACATTTTTTCTTGTAGTATCTGGAAACTCTAACATATAATTTTCGATTCTTCGAAGAATCTCTCCAACTACTTTACCTGGCTTAATATCAAGAACTTCCATAATATCATTTCCATCAACTGGAATATTAATCTTATCTGTACCTTCATCTTTCAATTGTTCAATTCTCTTATAGATATTACTTACTTGATTCTCCATTATCCAATCAGGATGATGTGATTTATTATCTGCATCTACAAGTCTTAAAAGATCATCTAGGTGCTTCATTCTTCTTATTAATTTTCTAATAGATGAATCCTTAACAATAACTTCATCTTTCCAGGACTTTACATACATATGATTTTCGACTAAGAAAGTGATATAGTCAACATCATTGTTAGAAAACCTAAGTCCTTCTAATATAGTTTTTGCTATCTGAGCGCCAACTAATTCATGCTTACGAAAATGAAACATCCCGTCTTCTCCAGCTGCTACTGTATCTATCTTTCCAATATCGTGTAGGAGTGCTGCTATCTTTTCTAAAGCACCTCCGCCATTATCTTCTACCTTATCAACAACTTTTAAAGTATGTATAAGAGCATTGTCAGTATGATATTTGTTTAGCGGCATCTGCTTTAAATGATTAATATTATATCCAAACATAAAATTTAACCAGTCGATGCTTTCCGCAATGCGAATAAAATTAGAGAAATTTTTACTACTTGCAGCTTTAATAATTTCATCTTTAATTCTTTCCTTACTAATATTATCAGCAAGTAAAATTGCTTGCATCATAGCATCTATAGTATAAAAATCAATCTTGAAATCATATCTTGCTGCAAATCTAAATCCTCTGATTACTCTCAGAGTATCTTCTTCGAATCTTTCAGTGGCATTTCCAACAGTTTTTATAATTTTATTTTTAAGATCGCTTTGCCCATTAAATGGGTCAATAATTACATCAGGATAGTTCATATCAATTGCCATTGCATTGATTGTAAAATCTCTTCGGGATAAGTCTTCTTCAATTGTCTTTGCAAACTTAACATCTGTATGACGCCCGTCACAATTATGATCAGTTCTGAAAGTTGTAATTTCAAATATTGAACCACTCACTCCAATCATTATAAATGTTACAGTACCAAATGCTGAGCCAGTATCAATTACTTTATATAATGCCTTATCCTCTGATAGTACGCAATTCCAACCTAACATTTCCGCCGGAGTTGCGTCAGTGGCAAAATCATAATCATGCGGCTCATTTCCAAGAACCAGATCTCTAACAGCTCCGCCTACTAGAAATAGTTGACGACCTTTAACATTAAAGACACCTTTTAGTACTCTAATATCTTCTGTCATTATAATTTTTTTCTTAATACTAACCATCTTAATAACCTCCAAGTTATTTTTTAATCTCATATATATAATATAAACTAATTATAAAAAATAGTAACTTATTTTTAAAAAAAAGAGAGAAGGAACATGTCAAAAATCCTTCTCTCCCACCCCTACGGTGTGAATGTAAACCAATTACACTAATCTATTTTCCTACTGAAGATTTCGCCATATTTCTACTAATTTCAATGAAACTTTGAAGTCCGACTGCATCAAACGGATTCAGTGCACTGGTTCCATCTCCGCCCTGACCTAGAACCATTGTAGTTGGAAATACGACTTTCGACAATGCTTGTGCTACACCAATAGCAGTTTCTTTATCAATTTGCGCTTTCAGTAAAGGAGTTAAACCAGCTTTAACAAGCAATGCATTTGCTTTAGCTTCAGTCTCTTTTTCTACAAGGATAGCAGCTGCTTTTTCAATTGCTTCTTTTCTATTCCACTCAGCAACTTCAAAATTCTTTTGTGCCTGAGTAGTAGCTTGGATCTTAATAACCAATTCGTCTGCTTGTGCTTTAGCTATACGAGCTTTACCCATTTCTTCCTCAGTAATAGCATCCTGCTTTGCTCTTTCGGCATTAGCACGAGCAACAACTTTTTGCTGTTCAGCTTCTTTCTTCTTTGAAATTAAATTATCAATAGTAGCATCAAAGTCAATTTCTTTTATAATGAACTGGAGAATCGAAATATTATATCTTATAAAAGGACTTTCTTTCCTTACTATCGGTAATCCGTCTTTGGTAAGTTTTAAAACAGTTTCTCGTTCGATAAAATCATTACCTTCGGTATCTTGAACTTTCTTTTCAACAGAAACCGTTTCATAAATTCCGAATCGAATTTGATTCTCTGCCAATGAAGTAAATTCCGCACGTCTGGTGGAATATGATTCTTCAGCTTTCATTAATGTAGCAGTTTGCATAAGAGCTTCTGATACTACTTGTCGAATTAAATCTTGCTGAATTGCAGTGTAACTTTTAAATTCTCTATGTAGTGATAACTCATCTTGTTCTTTTTGACTTAACTTAAATTTAATAGCTCCAGAAATATCTGCAGTACCACCATCGTTGAATCTAACTTTAATTGGTTGTGAATCTTCACCTACTCCACCGTCGAGATCTGACTTTGAAAAATAGCTCATATCAGAAATCTGATATTTTGTTAACTTAGCAAAAAATTGTGGGAATACTCCCGGTTCATTTCTCACTGTCATATTACCTGTTAGAGCTGCCTGTTTAACGATGTAATAACCTGCATTGTTTGTTTCTACTAAACTTCCTGCTAATGCAACTAATACTATAGCTGCGACTACGAATAAAATTACAGCAATTGTGCCTTTACCCATTACTTTACCTTCCTTTTTTTGAGCTCTTTTTCGAGCTTCTTTATTTTCTTTTTTATCCTTTCTTTTTCTAACTTGATACGTGCTTCATCAAGTTTTTCCTCTTCTGTTTTTGTCGATAACCAGATAGTGATTTTTTCTCGAGATGTCCATAGTAGCCACATAACGACTATAATCACTATAAATGTTGATAATGGTAACATTCTTTTTTTATTCTCCTTTTTTCTTCTTTTAATTTTATGGAATCCAAACCATAAGTCCTAAGCCGAAAAAAAATACTATTACTCCTAAAATAAAAGTTAAGAATGCATATTTGAAATAACTTGTCTCATTCTTATAAATATTATTACCCCAGAGTACCATTGCTATATTCACTCCAATTATTACAATATCTCCAGCTATTTTAAATAAAGTATAAATCATTTAATTCTCCTTTTTCTTCTTTTTAAATTAATGATAACGATTATACTGATCTCTATTATCTGCTATTATGCAAGCAACTATCGTATAAACTGCTTCGAGTACAAATACTATAACTATACCCCATCCACCGATTGTAATATACATTAAGAATATTATTAAGTATAATAAAATAACTCCTAGAACCATACCTAATATATAGTATATTGCAATTTCCCAGGGCGACTTCTTTTCAAAACTTTCAATGAATTTTCCAATATTTTCCAATATTTTCCAATATTTTCCAATATTTTTTTCATATAATTTTTCATTTATCTTGACCACCTATCTATACTAATAAAGATAGCTATTAAACTATATATCACTGTAGTACAAACTGTATTACCAAGATTCACATAAATCATATAAAAGAAAAAAGAAACAATAGAAGCTATTATTGCAAATGTAATTAAAGTAACTAATGATGAAAGCCAAATACTCATATGTTTTAGATTACTATAAAAATCTTTAATTTTACCATATAACTTCTTAGTATCTTTTACTACACCATTAAATGTATTAATCATCCAGTTCTCCTCGATTAGTTTTTATTATAATAAGTGCCATAATATATGAGATACCTATACCGGCTAAAGCAATCATACCGCCAGCTCCTGAAATATTAAAAATTAATCTAATAAATAAAGCAAATATTATTGCTCCAATAATTGCAGTTATAGACTAAATTAATGCTGCAAATTCTGAATTCTTGTTTTTGAGATTTTTATAAAAATCTACTATACTATTAAATATTTTTTTCATCTTTTTCCTCCTATTAATAACTCTCGAATTCATGTATTATTGCTAAAATTATAATATATATAAATGCAACAGTAAGTACAATTAATACACCTGGTGAACCAAAAAGATTGCTTACTATTTTAAAAAACAGTCCAACTATCCCAAGTATTATTGGTAAGGTCACAACAATGATTCCGGTACACCAAGCTGCTTGTACATACTTTGACTTTTCAATAATTTTTTCAAATAAATTATCAATTCTTTTTCTTAGCTTCATTTATAACTTCTCCTATGTTTTGAAAATAATCTAAACGGAAACATTACTTTCAGTGTTACTAAAAATCCAATTACACTAAAGACCATTAATGACACTCCAATAATATATTCCACAATTACCACCTATCTACTTTCTCTACTACGATATCTTTCTTTGACTTAAGCTTATTAACAGCATATACTACTAACCAAAATGGTATAGCTACAATCAATGCAAGAACTACTGCTACGAATGAAATTGTTATTGCGCAGTAATCAATAAAGTCTGGCTTCTTGTCTTCCTTATACATACATTTCTTCATGATTTCTCCTCATAAAACCTTCTCGATTAAAATACCTAACTTTGAATCCACCCTGATAAGTTCCTGGTAATGGAATCATTGCATTGCTATTAATTACTATTTCGTTTTTATCATTACTTCTCTTCGCACCGCAATCAAGTATATGAGTTAGTTCATATAGATTAAATTTCTTTGGAATAGTGGAGAGCTTTAACACTACATGATAGCCACCTCGAGTTTCAATAATAAAGAAATAAATATTTTGACTTGTCATATCATTAATAAATTTATCTAATAAATAGCAATCTTTTTCTTTATCAATATCGAAATCAATATCAATAAAATGCTTACTACCACGAGCTTTCTGAATACAATTCATATATTCAATATCACCATGTCTCATTTTTGTCATCATTGTATTAGTATCTTTACCACCTAGACTAGCAATTAAAAGTTCACTACTAAATTGAGCCATATTTTTAGCAAACATATGATAAGCTTTAATCGTACTTGAAGGATTAATATTGAAATAGTAGACCATTGCTTTTCGAGGTATTTCAAGTCCATTACTTGTAGTATATGTTGGTGTTGATATATCAATTCGCTTTAGTATCGTTAAGAATTTTTCATCATTTCTAATTATTTTTCGAGCAAACATTTCAGTTCTGCTTAAACCATAGTAACATCTATCATCATTAGTGAGATATTTATTTCTTGCAGATAATGAAATAAATCTTACTTCATCATTAATGAGAGCTGGAAGCGTTTTTATAAACTCTTTAACTATTTCTTCGTCATATATAATACTCTTCATTCTTATAACTCCTTTGCTAATTCATAAGATTCATAAAAATAATCATATTCATCTATAAATGTAAATTCGCCATTCAATAATTGATATATAGAATAACCGGAGTTAGTTAAAATAATAATTACATCCTCTGCTGAGTTAACATAGAAGTAGTCTGCATGTTCCATTTCTGGAAATGTATTAGTTCCTGTTTCATTAATGTTATAATATTTTAAAACTTTCATTTATTTTTCTTCTTCAAATTTTTCCAACCACCTTTCAATGTGATCTACTCGTGCTTGAAAAGCATTGAGTAAGTCGTCTACAGTTCCCGCATTTTTAATTCTATAATATGTCTTTTCATGATCATTATGTAGACAACCGAATTGTGCTCTGTGCTCTTTCATAATGACTTCATTAAAATAAGTCTCTATTCCGTAACAATATTTACAGCGGTGATCAAATGCTCTACATAATATACAAGATGTACTTCCTCCAAATCCTGTTAAATGCATTGCAATGATATTAAATCCGCTGACTCCAGAATCTTTAATAGCTTGAATTTCAGCTATAGTAATACTTCGATACTTTTTAATCAATTCTAAAAAAGGCTTTTTATTAATTTCCATTCTAATTAACCTCCGTTTACTAATTTCATTAATAATATAATCAAATTATAAAAAATAGTAACTTTTTTAAATTAATTTCCACTCTACCCTAACTCTTAGTTTATTGATTATTACATACCCAATCACATCATTTCTGAGTATATCATATGAATCTATAGTGCCGTCTTTATGATTAATTTTTCCAATTTTAGTTTTATCTAATTCTTTTAGTCTTTTTGAAAACTCATTATTTCCTAAGTCTTTAATCATATTACAAATATTATATGTTTGTGTACTTTGCAAGAAGTATAAGACTTCTTGTTGTTGAGTTACTATCTTAGTCATTAAACTTTTCAATTGTCACCCACTCCTTTATATTTTCATTTAACTCTCTAATTTCAAGTTTATAATAGCTTTTTTTATTATATGAACTCATTGCATTTTGAGCTTGTTTAAGAGTTTTGTATGAATTTATATAATCTAACTCATGATCTAGAAAAGATATTCTTTCTTTTTGTTCACACATTTTTCTTGCAGTTACAAAATCACCTAGATTAATGTACATATCATAGAGATGTTGCCATGGCCAATTCTTACCATATACTCTAAAGTTTTTTTTCTTATTTCCAGCCTTTACATTTCTAGGTTTTTCTTCTGGACGAATAAATGTTTTAGCTTTCTTAATTTCTTTTCTATCAAATTTTTTATCCCAAAACATAATTCTCCTTACTTAATTCTTTCATAAAGGCATTAGTAAATACTTTACAGTGTTCGCCATTTTTTCTATAAAATGAAAAAGTTTTGTTTTCAATATCCCATCGAATATCATCAGGACCAATATTATGGAATACACATGCTCTCTGCATGATGTCATTATTAACATCAATCAAAAATCCATATTGATTTGTAACTGTATATTCTAAAGGTTTATGAGACTCATTCTCTGTAAGATAGCTGGCTGCTGTCATAAATCCTAGGCCAAATATAAGTACTAGAGCTATTATCCAAGGTGCGGTATTACTCTGCTGACTCATATCCGTGCTCCTTTAGCCATTTTTTAATTACTATAACTCTCTCTTTAATATTACCAAGCAACTCTGCCGGAGTTTCAGAAACGTGAATGTTATGCGCTGTTACGTCTAAGCTCTTATCAACACATCCTCCTAAATTTCCGAAACAAAATTTACATACATGTCTTTTATCAAAATGAATTGTATTAAAGCAATTTCTAGCGACTTCCCAAGCGGTCCAGCACAATATAAAATCATCAGTTCCTAATCCAAATTTTTTTTTCATTACATATCTGCCGAATTTATCTGGTAAATAAGGTGATCTTTTTGTTATATCTGAATCGCGATATCGCTTAAATTCATCTTCATATACTTTGATGTCTTCTATAGAAATATTTTCATAACTAGATAATAGACTTTGAAAAGCCTCTTTTATTTTTTTGTGCATTTCTACTCCTTAGTTTTCTCATCTTCAAACTCATCGTCAAATCCCTCTAACCATTCTTCTATATGATTAGCTCTTTCATTAAAAGCATTGAAAAGTTCGTTAAATGTCTGAGCTTCTCCAATATTAGCATATGTTTTTTCATGCACCCCTCCCACACAGGCATATTTCTTGCGATTTACTCCACATTCAATACCATAACATTTTGAACATTCTTCTTTAAAGGTTAAACATAAAATACAAGTTAGCGTACAGCCCCATCCAGTTAGTTCAGCTGCAACATCTCCCATGCAAAATTCACATTTACTAATTTTTTCAATTTGCTCCGAAGTAATACTTCGATATTTCTTAATCAATTCTTTAAATGGTTCTTTATTAATCTCTTCCATCTTTGAATCCTTTTAACCACTTTTCTATATGGTTAGCTCTTTCATTGAAAGCGTTGAGTAAGTCTTCAGCATCACGAGCATGAGATATTTTATAATATGTCTCTTCATGTCCATAATGTAGACATCCTAAGCCATTATAATCTCCAAAACCTTCATGATACGCTCCATAGCAGAACATGCAATTGCCATTAAACGCTCTACATAATATACAACCACTTCCACCAAAGCCAGTAAGCCTATACGGAGTAAACATTATAGACGACAATACACGAGCTTCACTAAGAGCGGAATCAATAGGATTAGAGTCAATATCATCTTCAATCTGCTTCAAAGTAATACTTCGATATTTCTTAATCAATTCCCTAAACGGCTCTTTATAAATTTTACTTCCCATTTTCGTCCTCCCAGATTTTAGTATCTTCATTATAAACCTGAATAATTGCTCCACCAAATTCGCGCTCAGTGTTATAAAAGTTAAACCATTTGATTGCTTCTTTTAGAGTAAGATTATCATTCATTACGTTCTCATCACGATTCATATTCTTACATCTTCTATAACATCTCAATACATATTCATGTGCTGCTGGTTTATCATAAGATTCATATCTGTAATATATGTCCATACTAAGTACTTCCATTGCACATACTCTATAAATTTTTTTCATCTTAATAACCTCCAAGTTATTTTAGTTCCTTAAAATATAAAAGATCTAAATATAATATAATTAGAAATTAAGAAATAGTAACTTTATTTTTACCCCTTTATTACTGCTAGCGGCATCAACTTAGTAACTACCTTGACAAGATCTTCCTGATTATACATAACACTATTAATATCTTTATAAGCACCAGGTGCTTCATCTAAATCTCTTTCATGTCTGATTCCATGAATGATTTCTTGATCATCTAATATTTTAATTTGCTCATTAAGGCTCAATTCATTTTGAGCTTTGGTTCTTGACATCAATCTGCCGGCTCCATGAGAGCAAGACATAAAGCTATCTGGATTTCCGAGTCCATTAACTATATACGATGGAGTACCTGGAGAGCCTGGTATAATTCCTATAGTTCCTGTTCTCGCAAGAGTGGCTCCCTTTCTATGAACTAAAACATTTTCGCCAAAGTGATTCTCCATTTGAGCATAGTTATGAGCTATATTAATCATGCTAGATAAATCAATAGTTTTCCAACTCATAATAATATCAAACGATTCTTTAATTCTTTCCATCATTAATGCTCTATTTGCAAAAGCATACTCAACTGCAAAGTTCATTTCACGAAGATAATTTTGAGCATATTCAGTACCAAACGGTAAGAATGCTAATTGATATTCTGTAGGAATTTGCGTATGCCAGATTTTGTTATTCTTAATAGCAATATTATTGTAATAATCAGCGATTCTTTTACCTAAGTTACGTGAACCAGAATGAACCATTACCCAAATATTCTCTTCTTTATCTTTCTGAATTTCAATGAAGTGATTTCCACCACCCATTGTTCCTAATTGTGTCATAGATGCTTCATAGCGACGAAAGCTAATTTCCCCGAGATCGTATCCAGTACGACCATTCATTAATTTTACCATTGCATCTATCTGAGGACTATTATGACTATTTTTTCCAAGTGGTATTCTTTTACGAATCTCAGCCATAATACGTAATATTTCATTACGTGGTATCTCATGTGTTTTCCATGGTGTTTTCACAGCACACATTCCACAACCAATATCAACACCGACTGCATTTGGAATTACCACATTTCTAGTCGCTATAACTCCGCCGATCGGCATTCCATATCCTTGGTGACAGTCCGGCATTAATGCTACGTGTTTAAATATGAATGGTAGAGATGCTAAGTTTCGTGCCTGTTGTAATGCTCCTTCTTCTATTTCATTAAATGGTAGCCAATGCTTGATTGGTTTTACTCCACTATCTTTTTCAAATATTACTCCGTTCATTTCATACTCCTAAATAGTTCTACTACTCTCCTTACGTTAAATATTCCGTAACGAGGTGTTTCAATTAAATTTAGAGAATAGTATACAAGCATATAATCAGATAAAAAATTATACTCAATAGTTACCCTTGTGGAAATACTGGTATAGCTCACTGAAATAAAATCCCCTATTTTCCTGTATTCGATATCCTCTAAGTTCTTGGCGTCACCATTATTTGCCCATTGAGCAATTTCAACCGCTATTTCTTGGTTTGTCATTAAATCTCCTCTTTCTCAAATATAGGTTTTACTAATCTCTTCATTAAGCTTTTCATTTATTTCTTCTTTCGAAGCTTCTATTTTCTTTTCCATCTTTTACAACTCGTTTTCAAGCAACTCAATAAACGTTGATAGTGTTATGATGAACTGAACGCTTGCCATAAGAAGCGGAATAAGTAATATCGGGTTACCAGTATTGAAAATAACAACCACTAATGTAATAATTAAAAATAAAAGAATGAATGAGCATGCGCCCATTATAGGTGTATTAATATCCATAATTTACTCCTCTTCCAATTCTTCTTGCACTTTAAAATAAAACGATAAAACTGAATACATCCAAAAAATCGCTGATATTACCATGGTAATTGATAATAAAATAGCGCTGCTAATAAAGTCAGTAATATTAGTTTCCGGGAAATAGGGATTAAGAAAACATGTAATAAATAAAGCAATTTGTGTAGCAGCTATTACACTTGCGACTAATAATCTTATTGTTGCTTCTTTCATTTTTCCTCCGTTTTTATAGATATCTACAAACACTAAATAAACCATATTCTTGAGCAATCTTATCTGACTCATCTATGAGATCAAATCCATTTGAATTAACTGAACCACTATAAACTATCCAGCCCCAATATGAATCTTTTTTGGCGCCAAGAGCTTTAGCCTCTCTCCATCGATTTTTAGGATACTTAATACCAACCCAGACACAATAAAGTTGATCACCTTTCTTACATTCTTCTTTTTTAGCTTCCATTCTAGCTCTAATTTCTTTAAACTGACTTTCGCTAATTAACATTTTTAATAAACCTCCAAGTTATTTATTTATAATTATAATATAAACAAATTACAAAAAATAGTAACTAATTTTTTAGAATTATAAACAACAAAAAAAGAGAAGGAACCTTGTAAAAACCTTCTCTTCCTGTACTCGGTACTTGATTACCGATTTTCTCTATCTTACTAAAAGATTTACTATATTAAGACTATCAAATATTATTGGAATTTGTTTTTTAAACTCTTCTAACATTGGAATCGCTATTTCTCTCATTTGCGGATGCGCTGCTAGTGAAGTTCTAAGTTTAAAAAAATGTAACCACTCTCTTAAATTCATCGTCATAACTATTTCTGTCTTCAATGAATTCGGGAGTACACTTCTCGCTTCTTGTGGACTTGCACCTAATTCGACTAATCGGATATATGCTTTTTCAATATGTCTCATCATATCTGCTCAAATCATATATTTGCTAGCATCGTCTACTGTTGATTCTTTTCAAAATATAGGTTCAATGAACGTTAATTCATTACCAAATTTATTTTTACTATAATTACAATATCTAGTGCTTTCCTGTGTGTAGCTTGCTAATCTATGTCTAACTATTTCGTGTGTTACTCCTCTATCACAAATTACTCTTACGGTAACAGAATAATGTTCTAATACTGATAAGTGACCTCTTTCAATTATCATCTTAACAAACTTAGCTGCAGAGTCTTCAGTTATTTTATCTTCACTTTTATATGCAGTTCGACCTGCCTTCTCAATATGTTTCAGTAGAGCTCAACCAACTATCTCCGATTCAATTTCAAAACTTGGTTTAATTATTTTCATTTATTTCTTTTTCCCTTATTTAATTGCAAGCTGATCTATAATAAACCAACCGAGATATATGCTGATCAGTTTAATTTCTTCACGAATTAATTCTTCACATTGATATTCAGCTGATTCAATATATAAATCACTAACGTGGTGTCTCTCTTGACCAATGATACCGAATTGAACAGTAAAATCTTCAAGGCTGTATTCTCCATTATTGTAGTCTCTCATAAAACTACTAGTAAATTTTTCCATCTTAGTCTCTCCTTCCCTTAGAATAATATTTCTGCATACTCTACTCTTCTACTATTCATCTCTTTTTTCCTTATGCAGTCTTAATGCTGCTTCCTTTTCTCTATAGTTTGCATAATGCTCATTGAGATTTTCTATAGCTTTGTCTATATTATTATTAAATATATCAAGTCCTTCGTCAGTTACCTTAACTAGCCAACTATATGCGCCTTGAAATAATGCTGCTGCACTTGCATAATCTTTCATTTTCTCTTCTAGTGTTCTTTCTTTAAACATCTTCTCGCTCCTCTACAATTTCAAATGAATCAAAGTCGGTACTAATACAAGCTCCACACTCTTCTTCTAATTTACAATTTATTTGATTAGGACACCAATCACAACTCCATGCAGGTTCAGTTGATATACCACACTTAGGACAGTGTTGGTGTTCAACTGTAGGATCTCCATCTTCATCTGGCATCCAGCCGAATGTCTCATCTGATTCAAATATATGTCCACAATTTGGACATTTTACCATTATTAATATTTTCATTTTTAGTTTTCCTCTATTACTCTAAAGGAATATTCTGGAAGCCAAATATCTGGCTGCTCTTCAATTAAACGTAACTTATATTGATGTTCTCTATGTGAAGTGTCTATATCAACAATAATATATTTTGATTTCTTTCAACTTGGACCATATTCTACAATATTTCTTATCTTAGACATTTCACACTCTCCCTTCTGCTAATATAGCATTTCCACAGGTAATTTTACTTTCATCTTCATCAAACGAAGGTATAAAAACTATGACATCAAAACCGGCTTCAATCAATTCCCTTTCTATTTGCTTATATGGTGTAAAGTATTCATATCCGCCGGTTGTTTTGATGTTATTTTTTATACAAGAATCTGTTAAATGCATTGGGGTTATTTTAACCATAAACTTATCAGGATTAAATAATGTTCTAAGTTTAGCAGCATCAATTTCATACTCATCAGCTAATGCAAAATTAAGAGCGTATTTTCTACCAATTGGATATGGCATCATATTGCCTAATGTTGAAATCTCCTCTAATGTTAATGCACTTCCTGAAAACATTTCTTTTCTTTGAAAATCTGATGTTGAATTAATTGAAAATTGTAATCCAGCATTTCCAAGATATGTTGTATTTTTAATGAAACACCACTCTAAAATAAATTGATATAAACGTCTATTATTTTTTGGTAGCATGGTTGAGATTACTGGATGAACTATACTATCGCCTAAGTAATGTCTTGTAATCTTCTTCAATACCTTTGCATGTGATAGTACATCCGCATTAAATGTTGGTTCTCCCATTCTTGCATAATGTATATTTAGTCTTTTTGTATGCTTAACTTCTGGATGTAGCATTAGCGCTTGTTCAATCTGATTAAATAGATCATTACTAGTAGCGTTAATACCTGGTCCAACTTTAGGTACATCACAAAATGTACAGCCCATTGAACAGCCATATTGAGTTGAAATTGTTATAACCCATTTCTCTTCTAATGGCATTACACTTCCATTTGAAACACCTTCAATTTCTTTAGTTAATCCAAGAAACTCAGCTTTAACATTTTGCTCTTTTCCATAATCACCAATTGATAAGAATTCAAGCGGCTTTCCTAAGTCTCCATTAATTATACAAATATGTCCTGTCGGTACTTTTCTAGTTTCCATAATTTTTATAAATACCTCACTGACCATTCATCAGCATTATTTTTATCTGCTCTGAATATTAGATTATTCTTATCGCCGGTTCTTATTGTTAATGTTTCACCAATTGTAATAGAGCTAACTGGTCCACTCATCCATATATTTTGGATGCCATTATAGAGTCCATATACTATAATTTCTAATTCGCGTGTTTTCATTTTATTTCTTCCTTCTTACTAGTTTCCCGTTAGTAATTTCCATATCTTTCCCAATCTTCTTGAGCTTCCCACCAATTAAAATGTGACATCGGATGTAGTTTATGCTGAGAATTTTTATTTAGCTTTCTAATTTTTAACCAGGTTTTAATATGAACAGGCAATGAATAAGTTGAGTCTTCCCATCTTGCATCCATCCATTCATATAACTCTATATTAGTCAAATTATGACGATATTGTTCAATTACAGTATCAAGTTCGGCATATAAAAATCCCAGCTCATCTTCATCAGTTTGTCCGTCCCATAATCCTGCAGTAGGTACTTTATTAAGAATCTCTGCTGGTAGTCCTAATTTCTCTCCCCATTTCCAAACTTCAGTCTTTGTAAGATGAACTATTGGAGCAATATCTCCAGCAGCGTCACCATATTTAGTTTCATAGCCAACAAGTGTTTCTGACATATTACAAGTATTTAAAACGAGAGCGTTAAATCTTGCTGCTGAATTATAGAGTTGTGTCATCCTTATTCTTGCCATAATGTTTCCTTTACGATAGTTGTCCTTTTCTGAAAACGAATCAACCGTTTCTTTAATGCTCATTTCAATATAATGTCCATCTAGTCCAAGACTATCAAGATAATCGTCAGCAGGTATTAAATTACCTACATGCTCGAAATACGGAAGCTTATATGCAAAAACATGATCACTTCCAACTGCCATTACTGCCAACACTGTAACAAGTGCGGAATCGATTCCTCCAGAATATCCAATTATGTAATTCTTTTTTCCTGAGTCTGCTAATTTTCTCTCTAGGAAGTTAATTACTTTTTTAATTGGTCGATTTTCATTTAAAATTCGCCCATAGTTTACCTTACTATACATCTATATACTCCTCGTTTTCTTTAATTTTTAAGTTATGTCATAACTTTTAACATAATGTGGTGTTGGAGAGTCATCTATTCTCCATACATCTATTTTTGTACCAGAAAAAGATACAGAAAATAGAGTTTCAGGAAGCTTTTCAAACTTAAAAACCACATCAACTATTACTGTACTGGGTGGTGTTAAAATATTATTTATTCCTATATGCGATAGCTCTTAAGGTTCCTTTTTCACATACAACAGCTTTGAGCTCTGAATTGATATGCATAATACAATTATACTTAAATAAACTATGATTAAAAAGTATAATTCTATCACCTCCGTAGCCTTGTCTAATAGTAATACTAAGATTCTCCATTTACATGCTCCTTCATAAATTCTAAATAATTTTTATTTCTACACATTGCCTTCTCAGGTGTATCTGATATTTTTACAACTGGCATTCCATTACACATTTGCATTTTAATTACAATTGACAATGGCTTTATTCCATCACAATCATTAGTGAGATTAGTTCCTATACCAAATGATATTTTAATTTTACTCTTAAACTTATCAAAAAGTCTTTTTGCTTTAACTAAATCTAACGAATCACTGAATACAATTGTCTTTGTCATCGGATCAATGCCTAGCTTTTTATAATGCATAATAGTCTCTTTTGCAAAATCTTCAGGATCGCCACTATCATGTCTAACTCCATCAAACATTTTTGCTAAATCAGCTGTAAAATCTTCAAAGAATTTTTTACTTCCAAGAGTATCTGATAATGCTATTCCTAGATCGCCTTTAAATTCCTTTGCCCATAAATATAATATATCTTTCTGATGAGTAGGTAGTGGGAGTAATGCCTGTGCAGCCATTATTACTTCATGTGCCATTGTACCAATTGGTGTTAATCTATGCTTCATTGCAAAGTGAACATTACTTGTCCCAACAAACGTTACAGGACTTATTCCATATAATTCCGAAATTACTTTATCTTGATTTTCACGACTATGTCGTCTTCTTGTACCAAAATCTGCAAAATGAAAACCATCTGAACTAATATCTTCGGCATAATTATACTTTTTAACTAAACGATTTCGCGCTTCAACAGTCGTATGATACCAATTACTTTGCTCCTTTAAGTCGTTTTTTTTATGATAAATTTCAGATATAATTGCAAGTATAGGAACTTCATATAATATAGTATTAATCCATAAGCCTTTGATTGTAATTGCAAGTTGACCATCTTTCTCAGTTACTCTTACTTCTTCCTCAGGATTAAATTTAAAGTTATATAACCAATCAACATAATCTTCTGATAAGAACCTTAAATTTCTAAGATAACAATCTTCATCAGATGTAAGCTTTAAAAATTGTAGGTTACTTATTGCCACAGCAATATCGAGTTTATACGATCTTAAGTCAACATCAGAACGAATTGATAAGTCGTATTCGACCTCGACATTATTAAAGTTATGCAATACGAATTGTTGCATCGTAAATTTATATAAGTCGTTATCTAGGATACTATTAATAATACTCATTATTTAATCTCCTTATGATGTTTTTTAATTCTTTTATACGATTCATAAGAAGCAACATCAATATGATGAAAGTATTTACAAAAGCAATACGGACATTGCATAATCACAACTACATCATCATAATGATAATTAAATCCAATTATATTTGGCGAGTTATTTTCAGCATCTATTTCGGTAACATGACTTCCACAATCAGGGCAGGTGTAAATACCTGCATTATATTCTGCACCGGAGAGAGGTCTCTTGTCGCTTAATTCTAACTTAAACTTTTTACTTGCCCAATTTTTACCAGGAGTATATTTAATTTCAGCTTCATGTTGATGAAACATTACCCTTCCAGTTTTAGGTTTGGTTTCTGCTACTTCAACACTAACAAATATTCTTCTTGGATCAGGATTTGCTGGATCAATTGTATCATTATAAAAATTAAGTATCTGCTTTCCACATTCCTCTTCTGTTAAGGTTTTGCAATCGATACCTTTTTCGTCCAACCATTCACCAAACCAGCTATCCCTGAGCTTGCTATAATGTGAATAGTCTATTTTTTCATTATGTATCCCTGCTGCGTATTCAACATTTGGATGCTCTGGCACCCGATAAAATAATTTAAATACATTCATTTTTTTTTAATAAACCTCCATTTATTAATTTCTACATATATAATATAATATAATTACAAAAAATAGTAAAAATTTTATTTTTATATCTCGAAGACAACATCTTCAGAAAACGCAACTGTAATATATTCATAATCATATACGAGTTTTTTAATATACTTTATAAACTTTTTATCGTCTATGCTAGCAATTAAATCAAGAAGAACAACTATTTGTCTGCAATCTGATCTGCCATACTCAATTAATTGAACCATTCCATCAAGCACACCCTTAACACAAATATCTCCAGCAACTCCAAATATAAATATTTTATCGATATTGTACATATCATCTATAATATCAGCTTCAAATGCACTATTACCTTCAAATACAGAAAACTTGTTTTTATAATATACGGAAGCAAACGGCGGCATAGATTCTTCAAGTATTGCTTCTGAGGAATATTCATTTCCTGTTGCATGATCAATAAGCCACGATCCTTCAGTATTCCTAATACAATGTGGAGGAAAAGTATTAGTAAGATCTGGATGTGTTGAAATCTCTTCATCATCGTAATCATGTAAGTCTGCTGTATACCATATTTTGTGATTCGTATCAAGAGCTCGCATGGCTCGATACATAAAGTCATTTACTTCTTCTTTAATATCTTCTGCTCCAGGAACATATAAAGCTCCATTTTTATTCATAAAGTCATTTTGTAAGTCAACTGCAATTACTAATGTTTTTTCCATAATTTTATCTATTAATCTCCTCTATTGCTATTTTAATTGATTCTTTATTCTTTTAAGAAGCTCTTCCTTGTTACCTGCAAAATCTGGTTATAGTTTCAACTTCTATTTCTTCTATCAGTCCCCTGAATATTTCTTATTATGTTACCCAAATACCTGTTCTCATCGTAAACTCCAAAAAATAAAATACCCCGATCAGATGAGTAACATCTAAGTGTTTTCATAATTTTATCTATTAATCTCCTCTATTGCTATTTTAATGAAGTCCAAAATATCATTATTTTCAATTAGATTATAACAAATGAATTTATCTTCAAGATAACCTTGCATATACTCTATACTATCATCTATTAATAAATCAATGTTGTTCTCTTCACAAATCTCAGCTTTGATTGTCCACCACATTTCATCAGAAGGAATCCACCAACCATAAGAATTGACTGTAATATCAACCTCTGGCCTTGTTCTACGTACATGATCAATAACTGAGAAGAAGTCTTTAAATATGCTTAAACTATATCCATACTTCTGCTCTAATTCTTCCTTCATCTCGTCTACAGGTGTACCAGATATTACATAAATATCATGTCCGGCAGCCAATAATTCATTGACCACCGGAATTATATTTTGTACATCTGATAATACACCATGTATATCAAATGCTATATTCATTTATGCAACCATCCTTAGCTGACTATTCATAAAACGATGTAACAATTTCTGTGATTTAATTGCTTCAGAATAGTTCTTCAACATTATATAATTACTAATGTAATTCGTTGCTGTTGAATAGAGTGCCCAGAGAGTATCTTGCTTAACATCTTCACTGTTGTTAAGTAAATACTTTTCTACGATAACCGGATAGTGCTTGATGAATGCTTTGTTAAATCCCATTAGCTTAAGTGTTTCAAGCATTGTGTCGTTGAATTTAACTTCCTGCATACGATATATTGATTGAGTTAATTCATTAAATTCAACCATAACCTTTTCATATGTTTCTTCAAAATTCAATTTCGTTACAATTGAAGGTGTGTGAATCATTTTCTGCATATTGAACTTTACACCAACTAACATTCCGTTTAAACATTTGAAGCGATATGCTCCGAAAAGAATTCCAGCTGGTAAACTACCATCTGTAGAATTGAATATATCAATTGTAGGAGCAATATCTGATCCGTCAACATTTACTCTTACGTCATCAAAAACTACATTTCCGTATGCGCGATTCCGTCCTGGTCTTTGATCAATATATAGTTTTGGAATTGAAAAATTAACATTGTGTTCATCAAGCACTTTCAACACATTATCAAAAACTTCTTTATGTTGAGTTAAATGATAGCGATCACTTACAATTGTAACAATTCCCTCTTCTGGAGTGAGATCTCTCATTGCTCCACTCTTTTCGATTATTCGTCCAGTTCTGCGAACAGAATTGAATCCATTATAACCCGGATCATTAAGTGCATCTTTTAGTGAAACTATCTTTGTTTCGGTTGCACCAAAAATTGCAGGTAGATCTGCTCTTTCTACATCTGTAAAATGCACTGACATATTTTTCTGTGCAGCTGCAACTGGATAAATCGTATCTACTTTTGCTTCCATTTTAGTCTCCTTTGTTTTTTATTTTCATAATTATAATATAAGATAAAATCAAAAAAAAGTAATTTAAAAATTAAATTAAAAAAAGAACCGCTCAACTTATGCGTAATTTACGACATGTGGTTGAGCGGCTTGGAGGCTCTTTTTTATGGTAAGAAAATTTTTTTTAATAATTAATTTACTCCAGAGAAAAATTGAGCAGTTTAGGTACATCCTCATACTCAGGAGGCAATCTAAGCAGGTCTGGAGGTATACCTACTCAGCTAAATCATTATTATGATTTTTCATAAACCAGCATCTTGCTAATTCTTGTAATTCTATTTTTATTTCAAAAATGCCAAATTTGTTATTAACTGTTGGAAGACCCATATCATCGCCATCAAAATACAAATTTAAAACAACTCTTTTACTTGATAAGTTGTTTGGATCGTTAGTATCAATTGTTGCGTGTGCTTCAAGTTCTATGAATTCTGGTATAGCATCTTCATCTTTAAGATCGTAAAAGTTTAGATCAAATCCGAGTATTTCAAGATCTTCTACTGTTATTGCAATTCTGCTATAACTTTTTAACTCTTTAACTAAATCTCTAATTGTTCTTTTCATCTTAATAACCTCCAAGTTATATTTTTTTAAATCTACATTATATAATATAAGAGGAAAGTAAAAAATAGTAACAAAAAAATAAATTAATATCCAAATACTTTATCAACTAATCTTGAATATTCTCTAGAGCTAAACTCATTAGGATTTAATAGAACTTTATTATCTCTCTTCTGTGGTTTAATTATTGTGATCACTTCATCTTCAGTATGTAATGAATTTTCTAAGAAATCATTTAGACGTTTTCGCGCACTATCAACATTCATTCCATATAGTGTTCGAAGACCTGTTGTATCATTTGTTCTATGAGCTAATTCATCATTATTATGTCTGTCTAATTCAATGGAACATTCGACAATATCATTTACGTATTCAGTTAGTGCGACTATAAAATTTCTTTTATTAATGTTCATTTATTTTCCTCTTTGTATCAAAGATTAGTTCTTTTTATTTAATCTTTAAGCTTATTCCTGTATTTTTAGATATGTTATCTTCAAGCTCTGAGATATTTTCAATCTTTGTTCTAAAGATTGATTCCTTTCCACAGTGTGAACAACGAGCTTGAAAATAAACATCACCACAATACAGACTTAAATTTTTTACTATTGATATTGCGCTATCAAACGGCTTATAATCTCCATTACAGTATACACATTCCATTCTTTTACCTCGAATACCTATCGGCTATTCCTGATGAAGCCCATGCTTCATCTTTAATTTTAGATTCAAAACCATAAGCACCGCACATTCCTACAATGCCTTTAATGAATTTACCAGATTTTCCACCCTCTGATAAGTCTAAATGAATTTCAAGCTTATCAATATCTATACCATTTGCAATTAACTCTTCTGCGACTTCAATTGACATTGCAGCTTCTTTATATAATTTTTCAGCGAGTGAATATTTTTTATCTTCTCTCATTCTCTTAACAAAGAAAATTCCACCGTGACCCTCATTTATAAGAGCTATTACTTGTACAAATACATGACGTCTTCTTTTAGCTTTTTGACTATCACAGCCAATTGCAAGATATCAACCTGCTGCCATTTTCTCTTTAATTGTATTAAGTATTTTGCTAAAATCTTCTATAATCTCTCCACTTCCTGTAATATACATAATCTGTAAACTTCCTTCTTTTTAATTCATTCTATTATTATAATATCAGATAAATCTATGCCATATATTTTTTGTAGTTTTTTAATTCCACTTCTTCTTTTAAAGTCCAAATTCCATCCAGATGCAATTGAGTAATCATTTATAGTAGCTAATAAAAATTCTATTCCAATAGAACTTACTGAGACAATATCAGTACCTTCATACTTTCCTAATTTAATATAACTCTCGTATTCATCTTTAGCTTCTACATCAAAAATAAATTTATCTAATTTCAATAATATATGAGATGGTACATGCGGGTGAATTTTACTATTATTATTTTCTTTTAACTCTTCTATAATACTACGATTCTCTGACATCATCATACTCATGCCATTATAAAAATAAACAATTTCAACTTCACTTAAGTACTCTGAATATTTCTTTTCTATATATCGTAACATTGCTAATGCTGCAATCCCGCAACCGCCTCTATTAATTGATTCAACCTTGTTAGTATTATGTATTAATATAATCTCATCAATTATTTTTCTAGTAATTCTATTACTTACCATTTTTAATAAACCTCCGTTTTATAAAAATAAGATAATTATAATATAGGCAAGTTATAAAAAATAGTAACTTAAAAAAAGTATGTAAGCGAAGAATAAACATTTGCCATACTAACTTTTGTCTGTCTTCTGGCTTAAATTGAGCATCATTGGTCATCATTGGTCATGACCCTCTACTCTTCATTTTTGCCTTCGATTGCTTACATACTTTGTTAATCTATCTGGTACCCGACATAGGAATTGAACCTATAACCTTTTGAATGTAACTCAAATGCTCTTCCAGTTGAGCTAGCCGGGCATATATAATTTATTCTTTTGGCGTATCGTCAACCTTATTAATATCTATGATCTTGTAACTAAGTACAGTTTCTTCAAACGGTTTGTAAAATTCAATAGTATCTTCATCAAATTCCCAGCCTAGATCAAATATTGATTCATCTCTATTTGCTTCAGCCCAACCATATCCAATATAATATATTTCACCATTTGAAATTCTAAACTCTTTTATTACTGTTATTTCATCCCACCATCTATGAGGATCTCTATCGAGTTTTGCACATTGTGTTCCACATTCCCATAGTATTTCAAGTCTCTCATTAGCTGTTGGTTCTGAGTCTTTTGGCCATTTTATAGCAGCATATTTATTCAATACTTCTATTACTTTACTATTCATCTATGTTCTCCTTTATTTTAGATACAAAATCCCAAGACAATCGAGGTTCTATTCTACAACGATTTATAATCGATTCAGACTCTTCCGGCTGGGCTACACTAAAATCAACTACAATATGCTCTGCGGTTTTAAAAGGTTTAATATAGATATCGATGTCAATTCGCTCATCATCAAATAATCTATCATACACCTCTTCAACAATATTGTTTTCATCTAACATTGACTTTAACTGATCAGTAGCTTCTTTTCGAAGAAGTTCTTCTTCATTTTGTTTTGCTTGAAGTCTTTTTACTTCATCTTCAAACAAATCTATAGCTTCTTGTAAAACGTGAGGCTCTTCTTTTCCTTCTATCCATTCTCCTGAACTATAAATACTTAGGAGATCACCGTCTAGCATTCTATCATAATCAGCTATCATCTTAATGAAGTTTTTACTTGCACTATTGACGAAATCGCTAACATCATTAATTATATAAATCGGCTTTCTTGCTGCAAATGCTACTCCAATATCAAAATGACTTCCAGTACTTCCTCTATCATACCACATCCAAACCTCATCACACGCTTCAATTGCATTTGAATTCTGTAAACAGATTTCTAGCTCATTAACTGTTTGATCAGTACAAAGCAGCGGATCATAAACATCAACTCCTTCATTATACATCTCTTCTCTAAACTCTTCAATTGCTCGATTGATTTCGTCGTTTGTACGCCTAACTGGTCTAATTATAAAAATCTTCTTGTTTTTCATAGTCTTTTTTATACCCTACCTAAATATTTTTCTCTTTTCTTATTCCACTTTTGAATAAATTTCATTTTTAGTTTTCCTCTATTACTCTAAAATCTAGTGAATACTCTTTTTTATATTGCTCTTCACTGTATGTCATTTTTAATTCCTCTTCACTACATCTATAATCAACATGAAGTTTTTTAATTTCCATCGGAAATTTCATTGTTGATACAGCACCTTTAAATTTTTCACTATTACATTTGTTAAAATAATACTCATCAATATAAAGATTATTCCAAAAAGATTTAGTTGGCATTACTGGTCGTCCTGATAATGCTGTAATTGGGCAATTTCTACCCATATAAACTATTCTCTCTTTAACATCTTTTTTAAACTCTTTGAACCCTTCAGGGTCATAATCTATTAAAGATGAACAATATTTATTATATAAATTTACAATCTTATTAAAATAATTCCTTGCAGAAGCTTGTGAAAAAGCCAATAAATATGAATTAGACTCCTCAACTAAAAGCTCAATCAAAGCTTGAGATTTTCCTACTTGTCTGTTCGTAATTAATAATCCACTGCGATTTTCTCTAAGTCAATCTTTAATGTAATTTACGTTTTCTCTATTACAAAAATCTGATGTGTCAAGATTGTATAATAATGACTTGTTAAAATTAATTCTATTCATTTGTTCTTCCTTTTTTCCTCTTTTTTTTCCTCTTTATCTTAATGATTGCACATCTGATGCTCTCATTACTAATACTTCCTATCTTTGGTGAGTGTAATACTTTTCGCATATATATATTTCTTTATTCAGCATTTAATTGAAGAATTGAAACAACCATTTCTTTTGTCATAACATAAATTTCATCTTCTAAATTTTGAATTGAATCTCAAATAGATTCTCTCGAACAATTTTTAATACTAAGTCTTTTTCGCAACTCAAGTATATCTCGTTCAATCTCTCTTATTCTATTTATTTCACTATATGCATGTTTTTCTACAATATTCATATATTTTATTTTCCTTCTTCTAATCTTTTACGTATATCTTTAGCATAACCTGCTAAATAATCATTGGAAAATTCTGCTTCATCATCAGTTGCTCCTGCTATTTGTACTAATTTTTCGACTTCACCACATGGAATTGCACAATCTCTTAATAATAGATATAGAAATATATCTAGCTTTTTCTTACTCTTTATCATTTATTTTTATTCCTTTAAATTTTATTGGTACGCCTAGATAGAGTCGAACTATCATCTACTCGCGTATCAGACGAGCCTCTTACCGGTTGAGTATAGGCGCACATATATATAATTAATTAGTACACTCTATTATACCATATATTTTTGTCTTAATTTCAATTTCACATTTAGCTATTTCCTCATAATCCACAGGCCAATTATTTCCTAAAGCAGTCTTCCATACTCCAGAAGCTAAACCGTCTAATTCTCTAATCTTTTCTATAAGCTCCATTATCTCTTCTACAATATCCATTACCTATACCTCCTAATTATAATATAGTTAATTTTCAGAAAATAGTAAAAATTAAAAGAAATGGCAGGCTCAGTAGGATTCGAACCCACATCAAAGGCTTTGGAGACCTTTATTCTAGCCATTGAACTATGAGCCTGTGTTCATTGTATAATTAATAATACTGCTATACAACCCTGATTTCCATTTAAAGTTTCATAATTATACCTCCTCGTTATTAAGTATATCTTTCATTATATGATATGTTTCTTGATCATCACAATTAAAAACAATCTCTCTTACATAATCATATCTTCTATCATAATCATAATGATAAGTTGAATATGAAGGAGTGTATAATACTAATTCTCAGCCATTCTCTAACTTATCATTAACAAGCTTTTGGAGTTCTGATAATGATTTTGCAGTAATTATTCTATAAAAACTTCTTTTAAGAAACATTTCTTTTTACTCCCTATTTTCAATAGTTCTTAAAAAACTAACTCTCGTTATATTAATTTTTATCTTAAAACCTCTTTTTTAATAATTTGGTGGAACTGGTCGGAATTGAACCGACGTCCAAAAACAAGCTAACTGTCAACTTACTTACATACTTAGTCAAATTATATTATTTTTAATTCGCCTTAACGTTTGCCTGACTTGCCACTAATTAAAGCATAGATAACTTAAGTTTTCGACTAGCTATAGTTGATCATCAAACTAGCTTATTCATTTTTAATGACGGTATACAAAAGCAACTGAATGAAATAAACAGTATACTTAATTACCGGCAGACTATGCTGCTAATTGTAAATTGTTTGCGTTTAAGCTTTGTTTAACGTTTTTTAACGTGATTGAGTTAAACTATCCACGGTATGTGCCGATTCAATCTTCTCTATCTCTGTCGAAACCATTACAGCCCCATTATTTATTTACTTCAAAAAATGACTCTATTGTCCAAATATCATTACGCTCTATTCTATTTTCGTTTTTGTAATAGGCTGTTTTTACAGCAGCAATGAACTCTATATAAAGTTTTCTTGATATTTTAAATTCTTGATAATTTGAGCTCTCTATAAGTAGATTTTCTTCCACATCATTATATAACTTATACGAAATTAAAAGATGCATTCCTGAATCACTTGAAACAGATACTATAATTTTTTGATTCTTTTCATTTACTTTTGAAAATACAACCTTTACCCAACCCCTCCAACATGATAAAAAATTTACTGCGGAATCCCAATCACCTTCTTTTATACGTTCAATAATCTTCTCTGCAAGCTTTTCATATTTAAGTCCTTTCTTTTTACCAAACATAATCTACTCCTCTTCTCCAAGATAATAACCATCATCTTCCAAATCTTCATCCCGGGTAGGATCTACTAACTCTTTGTCTTCAAGAGTTTCACACACTTCCATTAAAGTATAAAGTAAATGATCGTAATCACCACTTTTGCACTCATCTAGAACTTCTTTGATCTCTTCTTGAGTCCAGTTTTCTTTTCGAGCTTGCTTTTGAAAAGCTCCCATTAGTGCATAAGCGTTTCCATCTAAGCCTTCTAATTTTAAGTTTACTGTCTTTTTAGCCATTCTATAGCCTCCACTTTTTAATTAATAAACATTATCTTACGAATATCCATGAGTATGTCTAGACCTGCAAAATAATACCTTCCACCTGTTATAAATCGATCTGCAGCATGAAGTCCTTTTTCCGCGTTCATATAATTATACAATTTTCCTAAAGCATGACAACACAAATCTTTGTATGATTCAACTTTTTTTCCGTTACTTACACCATCTGCATCTACTTCAAATATGAGTATTTTAGGACCAACAACATTTGTGCTTTCTTCAACTGCTCTAAACATAAAATATTCTTTCTTTACCATCTTAATAACCTCCAAGTTATATTTTTTAAATCTTACATAAATAATATAAGGTAATTATAAAAAATAGTAACAAGTTTATTTTTGCTTTAAGCGGCTCCTCCTGAAGTTATAGCTCTTCTAAAACTATACATAAAGAATGCTTTCACTACTTCTCTTTCTTCTAAATGCATTTCTTCTAAATCAAGAATAGATTCATCTGTTTCTTTAAAATATCTAAATATAAAAATTCTTCCATCTGCATGTACTCTAAATGAATAAATACATTTTCCACTTATACAATATGCATCAATTACTTCATCATTTACGACAACGTAATCAAAATTATATAATATTGGTAATGGATGTTGCCAATACGGATTATATTTAAGTGAACCGACTGTTTTCTTCCAGACTCTAATTAATAACTTTTTATCATCTATCAGCTTATTGAATATATACTCTTTAAAATTTTTCATTTATATTCCAGCCCACAAACAACTATCTTGATGGAAAATTTGATATTTTATATCATGACGATTTTTTCTAATACAGCTTTTATGAGCGAAAAATACTCTCTCAACTGTGAATGGTGTGTGTGGAATATAAAACCAATCAATTTCTTTTGCTCTTTTAAACTTGAGAGAAATATATTGTCCACAAATATCACATCTTCCTCTTCCTAATTTTATGTGTGTACTAGCTGTCTTTCTTTTTCTCTTCATTACTTTCTCCTTTATTTTTTTATTCTTGTTGTACACTTCTTATACTCAACCCATGTATTTTCTATACTAAATGGAGTATCAGGAATATAGAACCTTATTATTTCTCCAGATCTTTCTTCTTTCAAAGAGACGAACCGCCCACAGACGGTACATCTTTCATTTATAATTCGTCTTTTACACATTTCTTTTCCCACCACATTAAATAATCTGATGACTTGGCTTTGAATGATAATGCTGGATAATATTTATTACTCCAAACACACCCTTCTCTAATTTGCTCGTCATTTAATAATGATTTCCCATTTGAGTGCTTAAGTATTCCATCTACATCATGAAATTTACGAAGCGTTGATTCCTCTATAAATGGTACAGTTTGTAAGTGCAGTTTCTTACATAAAGCTTTTAGTGTAGAAAATTCAATCTTTCTCTTTTGTAGCATTTTGTATTTTTTCAATATTGTTATACTATATACATAGAATCTAAGACCTTTCAATCCATAAACATTTTTCTGGATTCCGGGTCCAACAATTTCACCTTGAAGAGAAATATCCATATCACATCTAAGACACTCATTTTTCAAATTTTCTTTGATAGCATACATATCTGCAATTTTCCACCAATTTGAATTATCTGGCTTTGGATGCCTAACATTATGTGAATAAACGTTAAATGTATTTCTTTTGAATAAACCTTTATTAACTCTGTATTCAAATGTAGCTGCTTGACCTTCAAGTTTTTCTGTTAATATCCAATCGTCAGGGTAGCCACCTGAGCGTCCATCACTTTCAGTAAGAATAAGCATATCATTATAAACGACCTGAATATTTTTTTCATCAGCTTTATTAATGTCGGCCGGGTAGCTAACATTGTATTTTTTTTTCTTTATTCCAAATAGCTTTCTGAAAAACTTAACAAATTTATTTTCAGGTATATTAGTAATTTCAAGCTTAAGTTCAGGATCATATTTTCTAATTTGAAGAATTTCAGTAACATCACTTCCTTCGTGAAGTAATTTCATACAAGTCTTAGGTATTACTTTAATTGAAAATACAATTCCTTGACTAAATACTCCAGCCATTTTCATATTTCTAATTCTAAAACCTTTCCACTTAGGACTATAGCATCTACTTCTTAGAAATTCAAATGGCTCCCATTCTGGTAGAATAGTATCATATTGAATATAGACACACAAATCACGCTCTTTGAATTCACCTTTACCAACAATAACTTTCCAGCCTTGAATTGTTGCAAGTTCGATTCTGTCTCTGTCCTTAATTGGTTCAATTTTTAGAATTCTTTGAACGCTTGCTAATTTTCTATCTTCCATTATTTTCCCTCGCTTTTAATTATCTCACAATCATGATAGCTTAAATTTCTAATTGAAGTTCCACACTTAATTAAAAACTCTTCAAATCTACAAACTACATCATCTGGTGATTCGCTTTCTATAATAGTAAAATATATCTCATCTCTCTTACCAAAGAATCCATATCTAAACTTATACATAATTTTAGGATTATTCTTATTCGTAATCGACTTAATTAATTTTAGAAGCAACTCCCAAACTTCATCTAAATCATCAAACCAATCATCATTATCAGCTGCAGAAATCAACACCCAGTAAATCATTCCACCTATTAATTGTAAAATTATAATTCCGAGAGCACAATCGGTTAATGAAAATACAACAATATTAAATACAATTGCTATTGCAATAAAAAAAACAACTACCATTATAGCTTTAAAACTATCACTTATCATTTTTACTCCTTCTTTTCAATTTAATAGTAATAATTATAATTTAATATAAATTACAAAAATAGTAACTATTTAAAAAGAATAAAATGGCGGAAGAGGAGGGACTCGAACCCCCAACGCCATAGACGCCACTGTTTTCAAGGCAGCTAGACTTCCCCGCTGTCGACTCTTCCATTTTATTTTCTACCAATGATACTTTATATCAATTTCATAAAAGTTTTCTTTAAGTCCTATCTCTTCAATCAACCACTTATCAACAACATAAATATCTCCCTGTGTATATTCTATAAGTGTTCCATTACAATATTCTGGTATGTCTGAATATCTATCAATAAATTTTCTACGAACATCTTCAGGCATGTCCCAACAGTCAATATACTTTTTCATTTCTTAATCCTTAATTTCTTCTGACCAAAAATAATCTAAATCTTCTATAGTAATTCCACGTTGTTCTAAAAGTTTATCAAATTTAATTCTTATATCTCTACCGTCAAAACCTGGAATTGTAACTTCGTCATCAACATTTAAATAGCTGTAATGTATTTTAAGTTTCATTTTCTACCACGTATCTACAGATTCTATTGCAGTACCTATCATTAAGATAACAACTCCGATGACAATAAAGCCAAAAATATATATCGCTAAATACGAATCTGGAGACATAGCACTTTGAGGATTACTCATTGCTATATATGTTAAAGCACTCCAACATATAATAATAATTACCGATATTCCAGACATTATCCAAGTTTTCATTTTCTAATCCTTTAACTCGAGAGAGCTTTTAATCTTGGCATTTTCATTTCCTTCTATAAAATCAATAGTCACTTCACCAAAGTAAGGATCGGCTCCATTTTCAATTAGCCAATCATTTATTATTTTTCGATCATCTTCAATCTCATAGTACATTCGCTTACGTTCATGACCGACATAACGATTATGATTCCAACCAGGAATTGCTCTTGAATTCAAATTATAAAAAGCTCTTTGAACTTCTTTAGACATATCTTTGAGAAAAAATCCCTCTTGATATTCTATTTCTTCATATTCTTCTAGCTTTTCTTTAAGTTCAGAAACTTCGTCTTCAAGATTAACTATTTTATTTTCTAGTTGATCAACTTTATTCAAGAGCTGGCCATAATCCATAGCACCTTCATCCTTTTCTAAATAGCGTTTACACATATTTTTAACCTCTAAATATATTGGCGCGAATAGAGTGAATTGAACACTCGTCGTAGGATTTAGAGTCCCGAGCTTTAACCACTAAGCTATATTCACACATTTAATTCTTCTTCTCTTTACATTAAAATCAATTGCTCGAATAGATCAAATCTATCTGTCAATGTTGCAATAGCTGTTAGCTCGTTATTCAAATCAGGTTCACAAAATGATTCAAAATGTGGAAGATTTTGACCAAACGTTGATAAGTATTCAAATAATGAATCTTTATCTTTCACATATAAATATACTAATGTGTTATCCCAATCAGCACAATCATTATTCTGAACATATTTAATTGCAGCATGCCCGGCTTGAATTGCTTGAGCACCTTTTGAATCTAAATCTCTTCGAACTAATACGTATAGTTTCTTAGACGCATCTGGTGTTACTTCAATTACAGCTTCTTCTGTAGTTAGCTTTGATACTCTATCTTCAAATTGTTCTTTAATACGCTTAATTTCTCGTCTATTAGGCATATTGTTTTCGTGGCATTTTTCCTCAATCTTTTCATAAGGAATGCCTCTTAACTCGCATATTGCAATATGCATATGTCTTGCTTTATAGCGTTTGCTAAATAAACCATGTACATAACCATTGTTATGATTCTTTCTATCATTCTTCATTTCTCTAATTTCATATGCTATATATTTAAGCACTTCTCTATATTCGTCCTTTACTGCTCTAACTGCTTCTTTTTCGTTCATCTTTCTAAATCTCCTTTTTTTGTTTTTTAAGTTTTTCCGAACGTAATTCTCTTAAAAAAACTTAAGGTGGTTCACAATATGATTTTCCAATAACCTAGGTTTTCTTCATAATAATATTCTCCTTTTTTTTACAACTTTAAATATGTACTCAATTCGCCACCGGTAACAGCCTGTAAGTCTCCTATTGAAACAATAAACACTATCTTTGGCCTATCATCTGGCTGTATAAACTCATCAAATTCTCTTTCACAATAAGCTATTCCTGCTGCAGTGAATAATCCATTATTCATTAGTACGACGGGAAGCTCATGACTCTTTTTCGCCGCCCAGATAAATAGATTATCCATTCTACCATGCTTCGATAACCAAGACTCTTTTGTTTCACCGCTAGGATTAATATAAACTCCCATTTTACAACTCCTTTTTATTCTTTTTAAATTTAAAGATATCCTCTTCTTTAAAAAAAATATTTTTGGTCCGCCAGAAAGGACTCGAACCTTTAACTTCCTGCATATAAGACAGGCTCTCTACCAATTGAGGTACTGGCGGATTTTGTTTTCTTACTCAAAACTTTTAGCAGCTTCAACTAAAAAATATGATGTATAGCCATTTGACCATGCAATATATGGTATATAAAGCTCATCATCATTTTCTGGTTTTTCAGTTAATTCTAAAACTTTTAAAATTGCATTTGAATAATCAAATGGACGATGCTCTTCATTATCTTGAGCTGCTTTCCAGCCAATATTAAAAATCTTGTCTCTCATCTCATTAGTCATTTTTACCATCTTAATAAACCTCCAAGTTATTTCTTTTAAATTCCTAATTACATATATAATATAAACAAATTACAAAAAATAGTAAAAAAAATATTATTAATAACTATGTACTATTGCTTGATAGTGTCCACCATCAGCATAACAAATTCCGCCGATTGGCTTCCAGCCAGCTTTTAATTTTTTGTTTACTTGATTAATTAAATCTCTAATACTTCCTGATACAACTATGTCATATATAATATTCATTAACTTACTCCTTTTATTACTGCTTGATGATAATAATCTCCCCCGGTTCCCGCATTACTTACGCTCACTCCACCTTGTAACTTCCAACCATCTTGAAGATGTTTATAGATTTCCATAATTAAAAGCTCTTCTTCTCTTTCACATAAAATTTTATAATCTAACATATATATAATTTTCCTTTTTATTTGGCGGAGAGTGCGAGACTCGAACTCACAGGCCGGTTGCCCGGCCACAGGTTAGCAACCTGCTTCTTTAGCCAATTAAGATAACTCTCCGTTAATTTTTTTATAATTTAATATCCGTTAGGAACCCATCGATATAACGTTTCAATTGTTAAAGACTTATTTCCGCTTGCGTTAAGTACTGATTCAATTTCACTTTCTGCGTCGCTGATAGTGATAAATTCACGTGCCCAAAGGAGAGCTACAAATCTGATTTTACCAGAGCTATCAAAATCATTTCCAAGATAGCCATGATCTATGATGTTTTTAACTAAATATCTTTTAACTATCATTTATTCCTCCTTAAAATTTGGAGCCGATAGAGGAAACCGAGTCCCCAACCTCATGATTACAAATCAAGTGCTCTACCAGTTGAGCTATATCGGCTTATTACTTTGTTCATTGACACTCTTCTCAAATGGAATCACTTGTACATCATAAGATGTTCTCATTCCAAACCTTGCATTTACAAAATCACATCCTTCCCATATTATCAATTCATAGAATGAAATAATAATCAAAGGAGCGGGGTTATTCATAGAATTATTTAAACACATATCAGTTACAAGCTTCACAATTTCTTTTCTAATTGCATCAAAATCATTAATATCAGTTGTTTCTAACCTATGTGACTTTGCAACAACAGGGCAGAAGTTTACAGATTAATCTCCTGGATAACTTTGCTTAAAAAACAATACAGGTCAATCATAGTTTTTACCAATATGGTAATACGTTTTTAGATAATGTAAAAATTCATATGTCTTATCTTCTTTATTTTTCATTTTTATACTTCCTTAATTTATTGGCATCCCTGGAAAGATTCGAACTCTCAACCTCTCAGTTCGTAGCCGAGTACTCTTCCAGTTGAGCTACAGGGACACTTATTCGTCGCTTTTAATATAAATCTTCTGAGAATAATATTGCCTCATCACCTTTGAAATTCTCATATTTCGGGTGTAGTTGCTTTTCTCTTTTGGCAATTTCATAAGCTTCATATCTATCTACAAATCTGTTTTTATTTGTAATGAAACCTTGTACAATTTCTATTTGTGTCGGATTTTCTAATGATAATGCAATAGCTATACTAATACAATCATTATGTCTTAATCCTGATATTACAATTCCAGAATAAATGTTTGCAGGACCAAAAGATTCAGATTTCATTCCATTTTTACAATGAATTGCTGCACAAATTATTCGTTCATTATCGCTCGCATGTTCAAAGATATCAACCATTAAACCACTCCTTAAATTTAAAATAAAGTTTCTACTATTCCTTGTACCATAAATGTTATTACACTAAAAAGACAAAATATACAAGATGACATTATTATAAATAATACTGTTGCTGCAAAATAATCCTTTGACTTATACAGATATTTTATGGTGCCAATAAACTCATCCAATATTGCATAGATAAACATTCCCATAAGAAGAAATGAAATAATCCAAAATATTATCATTGAAAGTGATCTTCATCTTCAAAGAATAAAATAATTAACAGTATTACTGCTACTAAGATCATTGAGCTAGCTAATGTCATGATCGTCATTCCATGAGAACATGATATAAATAAGTAAAGCGAACATAATTAATATTATCGTTATTATTTATCTCCTTACTACTACAATTGCTGTTACTTCACTATCTCCAGACATTATTAAAACTGGAATTACTAAGCTTGCATTTGGTTCCAAGAATACTCGAGGATAAAATTTAACCCTTGATACTCCTGTACTATCTGTTTTAGTTTGATAATCAATATATCCGCAAGGTGCTATATAATAAACAATACAATTTCTTATTGGTTCTCCATACTTACTATCAACAATAAGTGCTGAAATCGTAACATAAGTATCATACACATTAGTTGTATCGCTTATACATAATGTATCTGGTGTTACTGTAAATGATTGTATAGTTGCACCATATTCACGGCTATCACAGGACGTTACAAGTAATATCATTGCTACGAAAAATAGCAGTGTACCAATTAATTGTATTATTATTAGAGTTTTGTTTCTATTCATTTTCAAACTCCTTTTTTAATTCTTCATATTGCATTCCACGTTTAATCTTTTCTTTATCTTGATAAATCTTTTTTTCTTTTTCAAAATTGAGTGCTTCAGCGTCTTCCTTGTCTTTTCGAAAATTTTCTATCTCTTCATCAAGCCAAGCGCTATCATCAGAAGTAAAAAGCTTCAGTGGTGCATCCATCTTCTCAATAGTTTCTTCACCACCAAAATACCAGCTATAGTATATTTTGATTTTTTTTGTAAAGTTAGGGAGTGCTTCAAAATACAGTGTCTTACATTCTCCTCTTTCGCATACAGCTAGTATTTTATCTGCGACAAATACTAATTTTGCAAATGTTTCGTTATATTGTCTTATATCTAATTCAAACATATTTGTACTCCTCGATAAACTTTTTGATATTATACTCTTCTCCAAACATACTATGCTGATCCTGTGCCATTCCGTTTTTAAAAATAGTAATATACCAGCCATAATTACTAGCAAACTGTACTTCATAGTTATTTATTATCTTTCTGCTATTAGTATCTCTTTCACAAAAGTTTACTGTATATTGCTTTATACATTCAGCATAAAATGAGCTAAAGCCCATATTACTTTTTACTTCATAACCAAAAGTGCGTAGCATATCTTCTGTTAAGTTTTTTACTAACTCGTTGGAAAACTTACTAAAAATTATTTCTGTCTTTATCATTTTTAATTAACCCCCATTGATTAATTTCTACATATATAATATAATCAAATTACAAAAAATAGTAACTATTATTTAATGTCTCACTTAATTCTTCTACCTTTAGCTCAACCTTTATTTATCCAAATTAACAATTTACTAACATTAATTCTTTTACTTTCTCTTAAATCTTCATTCATAATTCAACAAGTTCCATATTGAGAATTTCTACTGCCTAACTGATGTGCTGAGTTCTTACTACCAATTATTTTTTTTGTAGTCTCTGTATGGTGTTTTCCTAAGAATGCCTTAGAGCTTTGTTCTACATTAAATTTGCCAGTTCTTCAGTTTTCTAAAGCAACTTCTCTTCCTGTTTTAGCTTCTCTCGCTTTATATTCTTTCGTTTTTCTTTTTTTTGATGCAAGACCTTTTGCTCCCTTCTCTCGTTGTTTATCACTATCATAAACTTCACGAGCTCAACCGCCTTGACCTCCAAGCTTTAGGTTGTATGTGTTATTAGAATCAACTCAATCTTTATTAACATATTTTTTTTCCAACTCATACATCTCTCTTGAAGAGCTACAATATGATAAAATTTTTCTTGAAAAGTTTTCGTCTCCAAACTGTTCAATAACTTCAACAAGTCTTCTTCCAGAACCTAAATATCCGTCATCTAGATTTTTAGTTTGATGAACTCCACGGTATTTCATACCATTAGCTTTATTTGTCGTTTCATATACAATATAATACATAAATAGTTCGATACTCCTTCTTTATAATAAATATAAGAGTATCGAACTAAGTTCAGAAATATTTTGCTAAACCGAAGTTTATTATCGCGCAGCACCACGTGAAGGTAATTTCTGCCTGCTACGTGGGTAAAGGACGAGAGTTGAACTCGCGATAGGGGAGCCACAATCCCCTGTGTTACCACTACACTACCTATACCATACCTCTACCTCAATTTTTACCTAATCAAATAATCTGTATACCTTGCTTGCAATTGTTTTGCATCTCTTATAACATATTTAACTCGATCAATTGTATGTCTCAAGTTTCCATTTTTGCTTAACTCCAAAATTCATCTATACTAATTGTCTTTGATTCTACATTAAACTCTTCACCTCGTTTACCACATTCATATGCAAGTCTCATTAAGCTAATAATCGAATATACATCTGAAAAATCTCTCGCTAGACTTGCATCTTCTGGTTCACCATCTGAAAAGCTAACTGATCTCTCTTCTCCTAAATCGTCTTTCACTTTAATAATTATGTATTCTCGGAAATCATCACTAACAGCTTTTTTTTCAATAATCTTCATTAGTCTTCTTCTGTATTTACTTTACTTGAAATTGATTTTGATAAGCTTTTATAGGAACTATTATCTCCAACATATCCCTTTTCGGAAGCGGCAAAGTGAACTGTATTACATGCTTGAAATCCATATAATCTTTGAGCATTATTTATTGAATTCAAATCTGATGATAAAAATAAATAAGACCAATTATAATCATTTTCTTGTCGTTTGATCAAATTCTTAATTGCTTCTGCTGAAAAGTCAACCGAGGCATTCTCTTCACCATCTGTAATTATTGCAATAATAACACTTTCAGGTCGTTCATCTTCGCCCATCTCAGTAAATCTTTCACCTAACTCATCAGTAAGTCTACCGATTGCATCTAGCAATGCTGTGCATCCACCAGGAGTATACTCTGTTTGTTTCATTTTTTTCACATCTTCAAATTTCACACAATCAATAACTTTATTATATATTGTATCAAATAAAACTAATGAAAATTTTACCTCTTTACCTTCAAGTGATTTCTTCTGCTCTTCAATGAAAACATTGAAACCTTCAACGGCTTTTTCTTCTAAATAACTCATTGAACCAGACTTGTCCAATATCAAACCAATTTCTACATAACCTTTTTTCATTCTTTCCTTCCTTCTTTCTTAACTTTTATTATTAACTGCTGCTGGAGCTGCAAACACTCCACATAAAACAACTGTTGCAAACCAATCAGTAAAAGTATGTCCAATATTGAAATTAAACAAATAGTTGATACTCCATATTACTAAATGTGGCCCTACAATAACCATAACGACAATAAATAAAACTAACAAAATTAACCAAAATGTATCCATAACCTACTCCTTTTTTTTTAAAAATAATCTATTGGTTGCGGGAGCGGGATTTGAACCCGCGTCTGAAGCTTATGAGACTTCTAAGGCACCAAACTCCTCTATCCCGCAAATTAATTTCTTAATTCGATTTCAGCAAGCGCTCTCAATCTATTCTTTTTAGATATTTTTTCATCATATTCAACTAAGAATGGAATCACTGGAAGTAATATAATATGTGCTAAAGGAAAAATTATTACTATTGAAATTATTGTCCAGATTAAATCAAGTAATTCCTTAGTAATTTTTTTAGCTAACTTCTTTATTTTCTTAAAGGCATATTTATAAGAATCTGGTAGATCTATTTTATAATGATACTCAATAATTTTGAAATATTTTTTTACTGTCATTTAATTCTCCTATAAATTAAAAAATGGTACCCGCCGCGAGATTTGAACTCGCACTGTACGGCTTCTAAGGCCGCTCTCTGCTTCCAATTGGAGTACGCGGGCACGTTTAATTATTTTCTAAAATTTCCGTTTTTAACAACTCAATTTCTTCAAGCGATTCTATTTCATAAATGCTAATTTCAAAATCTTTCGCATTCTTTCCAATCTAATATGCTCCAGTCCAAAATTCATATTTATCATTTCTTAATGAATATTTTTCATTATCTCTATTTTTACATATTGTTATGTCTAACATTTTTCCTTTTTTTGATAAATTTTGGTCGGGATGGCAAGATTCGAACTTGCGACCTCGTACTCCCAAGGCACGCGTCATAACCTGACTAGACTACATCCCGATTTATCTTTTCTAACAAATATACTCTTTTACTAAATTTTCCCATCTGTAAACTCCTTTAATCTTTTTTTATTTTGGTATCCCCGGAAAGATTTGAACTCTCAACACTTGGAATAGAAGTCCAATGCTCTTCCAGTTGAGCTACGGGGACTTATTTAATTAAAATTTCATTTTCCTTCCAGCTTTTCAATCCATATCTAATCAATATCATAAGTCTTCTTTCATAATTTTCTTACTCTGCTTATACTCTTCGCTATAGACTCAACAAGTTCCATATTGAGAGTTTAGTTTTCCAGCACTCTTACCTTTAGAGGACTTTGACATTTTTTGCTTAGTTTCTTCAGAATGATGTTTTCCTGTAAACATTCCAACAAGCTCGCCAGATAGTCGCCTCGGATCATTAACAGAAACGTTAAAAATATTACCATATTTATCTTTTGCACTCATTCTACCTTTCATTATACTTACTCATTCTCCAGATAAATATCTAGGACTATCAACAAAAGTATTAAAAGTGTTTCCATCTTTATCCTTGACTGTCAGAGTATTTTTTGCTACACTTACTCATTCTCCAGATAAATATCTAGGATTAGTTAAATCTGTTTGAATTGTGTTACCGTTTTCATCTCTAACGCTTACTTTACCTTTATTTACCCCAACTAATTCGCCAGACAAGAATCTTAAATCATTAACGGAGACTCTAAAAGTGTTTCCGTCTTTATCTTTGACAGCTGTAGTACCGGTTGAATGAGCTCATCCACCTTCTCCGCCTAGTTTAATATTATAAGTATCTTTTCTTTTAACAAACTCTTTGTTAACTATTTTAGTTTCCATTAAATAAGCATCTTCTTCGATGTCAAAGTTATATAAAATCTTTTTCTTAAACTTATCAACACCATATTTATTAACCAACCTATTTAAATATGTTCCTGAACCCATGTAGCCATCTTCAATATTATCTGTTGAATGCTTACCAATATAAATCTTATTATTAACAATATTCGTAATTTTATAAATAAGATGATTTTTCATTTATTAATTTGTTTTCCTTTATTTCTTTAATAATAAATATAAAGAAATCAAGAAAAGTTCGATATAAATTACTTACTTTGTTCAAAAAGACGATCCCCAGAGTCGAACTGGGAATAGTAGGGTTGCAATCTACTGCCTTAGCCATTTAGCTAGATCGTCTTATTTATCGTATTTATCTTTTAACGCTAAATAAACTAATTCCCAAACATGTTTTTGTTTTCTCTTGAATCCCTTAACACATCCTTCTTTCATTAGCTTATCATTTGCGCCTTTTAATTTATATCCATAATTACCAGTCGTTAAAGTTCCTGATACATCATTTCAGATTTTTGCTTCGGCAATTTTACGAGGAGTACCTGTACCAAATGGTACTAATTCTACTGTGACTCTAATCATTCCCTAGCTCCTTCTCCGGCCGTTACTGCTTGTTCTTTTGTAATTTTAATTAACTGATGTGAAAGAAGTTCTGCCCTCTTATGTCACCCCTCAGCGGTATACCAGCAAGAATCTCATCGTCTGTATCATATCTTAACAAGTTCTTTTGTAAATCCTGTTATTCAACCAACTGTAAAAGTTTTATTGCCTGTAAAATCGTGAGCAACTGGTTTAATTAAAACAATACAATCGCCAATACTTAATTCTTCTCCAAAATAATCTTTATGCATTTTCTTCTCCAGTGTAAATTAAAGAAAGAGGATTTGCTCGTTCTTGCGCCAAACCATTTTGACAAGCTTTCCACATTTCCATTAGTCCATCAAGCCCAATAATAGTCTTATTTGATTTAATTTAGATTCAGAGCGGTCTCTCCATATACCCAGCTGATGTGCTTTATCTGGATATGGTGGCTTATCTGTTTCCCTTTGAATATCTCTCATTATTAGACCATAACCTTTTACTTGTTCAATTATAGCTTCTTTGTATTCTTTACTCATAATTTCCTCCGTTTTATATTATAATTAATTATAATATAAAGCAAATTACAAAAATAGTAACTATAAAATGGATGACTCGATAGGACTCGAACCTATAACATCCAGAGTCAAGGTCTGGTGTTCTGCCAATTGAACTACGAGTCATCTTGGTACCTATGGTGAGACTTGAACTCACACTTTACAAGGTTTGAACTTGCTCTCTCTGCCGATTGGAGTACACAGGCATATTTTTTAGTTTATTTATTTCTATTAGTTTGAATTCTAACTTTACCATCTTTACCTATAGTCACGCTCTCTATTGCTGCAATATTATAGCCACTTTTAAATTTTCTTTCTTTTAAGGAATCGTTATACTTTATAATTAGGCTTTTAACACTTTCTACTAATTCTTTTGACAGTCCAATATCACCAAGCTCAATTGGTCGTCTTCCAGAATCTAAATCCATTTTTCTAAGAATCTGTCAAATCTTCTTACCATGACTTACAGCATAGCTAAGTACTCCTTTTCCAATTTGTCTACTTCTCTTTTCGTAACGTTTTTGATTTTTTAATCACAATCTGCGACTTGCTAATATTCTATGATACTTTTTCTTATCTTTAAATCACGATCACAAAGATTTCTTTTTATTCATTTTTTAATTTCCTTTTTTTAATTTCCTTATTTTAATTGGTGTCCGCAGCGAGATTCGAACTCGCACTGTACAGGGTTTAAGCCTGATTCCTCTGCCGATTGGGATACACGGACACATGATTTAATTTAGTAAAAAATAAAAACAATGACGAAGAGTAATACATCACGACCGGCCTTTGACAACCGGTTATGGGAGTCGAACCCAATTTAAAAAGGAACTGTTTATGTCATTGTTCTCATTCAATTTATGAAGGCGGGAAGTAAGTTTTTTACCAATTAAAAGTTTAAAGGAACTTCCAATGCCTTATGTTTCTTAAAAATTTAGGATGATTAGTAGGTGCCGCCACTCTACCAGTTGAGCTACTTCCCCATAAAAACTTTGGCAGGGAAGGTAGGACTCGAACCTACAAACAAGCGGATTGATTGTTTTCAAAGGAACTAATTTATATCCTTTTTTAACTTTTTTTTTAAAAATAACAATTATAAGATGATCAGTAATTATAGGCGGCTACTCTACCAGTTGAGTTACGTTGGTTCACTCTAGGCTTAACAACGATGGGATTCGAACCCACAACTAGCTGCTTGGTTTTTCAAAGGAACTGATTAATATCTTATTTTCTAATTTATATGGACGGCTGGTAAGGTTGCTTAGAAGGCAACTGCTGATTATGCAGTTTAAGGAACCGGCTTATGTCCAATCTTTAGACGGTTAGTAATTTTTTTTTTATCATTGTTTTTCAAAGGAACTAACTATGTCTAATGTATACTTAATCATATGAGGCGGGCAGTAGTTTTTGGTTAAAGCGGCGAACCGCTTCCCCTATGTTTTTCAAAGGAACTGCCTAAGCCTCGTTTTTTATTTCTATGCAAATAATTCAATTAACGTTGCTTTGTTAAGCTCAGTCAAATCAATTTCTGCTTCTTCTTCTACAAATTCAAATCCAGCTTCTTTTAATATGTCATTTAAATAAACATAACAATCAACTGTATTTTTAACGTATTCAATATATTCTGTTCTTTGCTCATGTGAAACTTTTGAATTACCAGTACTTACATTCGCAAAAACAAATTTGTTATTAACTACCAGTCCCAAAGTATTCTCCTTTCGGTCACTTTCTAAGTCAACCTGAAATACAATGTTATTTGGATCAACCATATTCTTGTTTTCATAACTTCTACCTGGATTATATACTTCTGTTGCTATGAACATTTTAAACTTATACTCTGGATTAGCACTATATGCGTTAACCTTAAAGATACAAGCATTTTCACCAAATCCATTTTCTCCATATATAAATTCATTGGCTCCATGTGGCGCATTAGTAATATCACCTGAATAGATCACTGACTTATTTCCGTTATAATAGCTTGAATTCCAACCTATCTTATTACCGGAAATATCAACATATGACAAGTCAAGATCTCCTGCTCCATCACTATTTTTCCAATATATACCAACCATAGCGTTCTTATCTGCTAAGTCTAAACTCGTTCCAATTGGAATATTTCCAATGAAAGACTTCTCACTTGTTGGAGCTGTAATGTTTAATCCTACTGGAATCTTCACAGTTGTTGCTTTCTTCGCCATAGACTTTACAAGACTCTTGAATATTTTTGTGTACATTTCGTAGTAAAGACCTTCTACATAAGTTGATAACTTGCTGTCTTCTACTGTCTTTATATAAAGCTTTTGATTTCTAATCAAATAAGCTTTTGTACTCAAATTTTTCTTACGAACGCTAATCGCCTGAAGTAAAACAACTTTCTTATAGTTGTTCAATTTTGAAAGCATTTCATCTAATTTATCAAGCTTTGCTTGACTTGGATCAGTAAGTAATGTTTCAAAATACTTTTTTCTATATGGAACATGATTAGTCTTAGAATATTTACTAAGCTTGTTAATGATAGCTTTATTTCCAGGTGTATTTCTCATTGCCAGGAACAAAGGTTTGTATCTATTGAAAACAGCAGATAGTTTCTTTACTCCAAATGTTACAATGAAAGGAGAAACATCAATTTGATTTTCCTTAATCATTCTAATAGTTGCATCATTCTTAACAACCATTGAACGCCCTGTAAACATATCTATTAAGAATCTAACAAACTCTTCTGAAGACTCTGGAAATACATTAAATTCTTTACAAAGAATCATTTTTGCTTCTCTGTTTTTAATGTCTGCTGGCGTAAAAGCCGTTTTTAATTCTTTTATCAAGAATATTAAATCATTTATAGTCTCTCCATCAAGAGCTATTCCTGAGCCAAGCATAGTCATAACACTTTCTGTAACTTCATCTCTGTCAATTGCTTTAATTACTTTCATATCTGTAAACGAAATTGCCTCAATACCATTATGTGGTAAGTAATCTTCGCCTTCAAAATTAGTTCCGTATGTTGACATGTAATGTACGATTTGGTCGATAAACAACTCAAATCTACTTTTACTTATAACGTCATTCCAAGTTTTATAGAACGACTTATTGTAATCAACCTTTTGTGTATTTAGCCAAACTAGTACACTTGAAACACATAGTTCTTCTGGTACAAAATATCCAAGTTTTGCAGCGACTTTGTTTACTTCTGCAAAATCTAATAGACTTTCCTTTTCAATGTACGGAATGGCCGCGTTAAATAGCCTTAGTGTAACTTCATTAACTCTCATAGTTAAACCTCTTTTGTTTTTTTTATTTTCTTAATCTACTTTTCATTCATTAAAATAAGCTTGCTATATGTTCAATTATTTCAATATCTATACTTTCTATAGTATGGACTTCTTCATTATCCATGGAAGGCATATAATCATAAAATTGCTCTTTTGCTTCACAATCATCCCAATCTTCATAATTATATCCTGTCGTTGGTATCGTTTTAACCATTTTAATAATTTCATTAAGCTCTTCCTGACTATTTATTGGAGACGTTTGATTAATATAATCTCCATCGTTAACGTCTGCGCTTACCACTAAATTCATTCCTTCTTTAAATTTCATTTTTTACATCCTTATTTTTGTTTGTTTTTATTAATCATAATATAATGAAACTATAAAAAATAGTAACAAAATTAATTTTAAAAAAAATTCAAACTAAACAAATAATATCGTTGAGGTTCCCGCGCTCTCAAACCCTAATCCGAATATAATGTACCTGAGTTATAACTAACTCTCAGTCTTATAACAACCAGCACAGTACTGTGCTCCAATTACTCATTCAGTTTGAATACTTTAAATCACTTCGTTTAAAGAATTTGACTTTTCTTAATTTTAATTAGATCCTCAATGACCAAGTGTTCGTCAAAGATTCAGGTGTTCCGTTTCGGCCTGCCACCCATTTATTATAATTTTAGGTTGTTTACTGCATCTTTCAATGCTCAACTTAATAATGCAGACGTTAGTTTATTAAGCTGGATTTTTGGCGGGACTGACGAGGATCAAACTCGCCTTACGCGGGCGACAGCCGCGCGCCTTCTCAGATGGCTACAGTCCCGAGTTTATTTTTTAATTTTTTGATATATCCCAGCCGGCATCATATCCTTCATTTCGAGCAATTTCATAAAACTCATTAATACGTTTTATTGCTTGTTCCACATCAATAACATCCACAAAACGTATTAATTCTTTAAATTTTTCTTTAATTTCTTTACTACTTAATTTCATAAATTAACCTCCGTTTATCTTTTTTAAATTAAAAAATTCGGCAGATGCGATGGTGCTTGGATCATGAGATCGAATCACTTATGCATACAAATTCGCCCATCGTTGGATTTCGTCCGCCTAAGTGCCTAATAAATCTAAATGTACATATTAAACTTAAATAAACATCATTTTCTGCAATTGATAGGCATAATTCAAAAAATCA